>MDSY01125334.1_pt1 | contig 49657 bp, 47 predicted proteins | sample 811131 | NCBI WGS metagenome assembly MDSY01 (sample SAMN05326643, study PRJNA326480) | marine metagenome | isolation source: seawater | place: Atlantic Ocean: South West | collected 2010 | reverse complement strand
TGTCATCGGGGGTGTTGGTGCTGGGGACGGGCTTGGGGCGTCCGTAGCCCTGTATGCCTGTCCCGACTGTCACCACGCAGTCCTCGATGTTGATGAAGGGCGATGGGGTGATGTCGCCGGTGGGAGATGCTGACAGTGTGTTGCTTGACATGGGGCCGTTGAACGAGGCTGTGGGCAAGCTCAGGAGCCCCCCCGGAGCTGTGACCTTCATCAGTATGTCCTTGTGATTGCTAGGAGCCGAGGAATAGGGCTTTCTAAGCCAATCTGAGACCGTTCTGCTACCAAAGACGGCACTACCACAGGGAACGGTCTTCTTGACCACCAGATAGCCTGTATTGCCCGTAGCATGGAAAGGTGTGAACTTGGTGTTGATGCCGGACCTCAATGAAAAGCCAGTGCCCGCTACGACTTCTCCAGTGAGGTCGATTGCGTCATAGTAGACGTGTATCTTTCTCGGCCCCCCGGCACTAATCAAAACTGCCGGTGAATCTATGGTGGCTATCCGAGGCTCTTTCTCTGGAGTTAGATGGCGCACATACGCATCATTGGTTGGCACACTGTCAGACAGTTCAGCAGTATGCTCATCATCCAAGCCCTTCAACAAGAATGGTTTGATGTTATCTACAGCTATGGCTACTATCTCGTCTCTGGTCGAAGCAGACATATTGCTAGTAGCGAAAAAGCCAACACCAGACTCGACCACTATACGATTGAAAGGATCGCCACTAGCGTCAGTAGCTAGAACTGTGGAGGATGTGTTGATAACTCTCTTGATTGATCCTGTGAAGACCGTCTCAGTGACCTTGACTATATCATTCTGATTTAGTATGCTATTCAAAGACGGGTCATCTGTCACATACTCAAAGGTGTTGGCTATGCCTTGTATCGTCTGCTTGACTCGTTGCTCGTCTGGCTGAGGCATGCGCTTGAGAAAGAACTCTCCTTCGTAGATTGAATATGATGTCACACCTCCCATAGCAGCATAATCATCAGCGGGCGATGCTAGGACGGATGCAGACCCGGTGCTTGTTGAACGGCTCTTAGGAGATATGAAGAAAGCATCATTGTTGAACTCTGTCGTATCCTTAAACTTTTGATTATGTGTAAACAAATATTTGGTAAAGGTATCTTTAGCTCTAGTTTTCTGACCCGATACCCCTGCATTGACATTAGGATTGCCCGGATCAATCAAAACGTCTGACTTACCAAGCACAAACCATACAGGTACATCATCGGTTCTTGACTGATAAAATATGGAGCTCTGTGTCTCAGGGAGATTGTCCACTCCGTTATTAGCTTCGTCATTAGCTAAATGAATAGCCGTACAAGTAATTTTTGAGTTGACCAAATCCAACGTGGTGACACGTAGCCTTTCCGGTTTGACTGACATGGGGTTAATGTCTACCGCTGAATCTGTAGCTTGTACGTTGTCATCCGAGTATCTTATCATTTGACTGGATGGCGTTGATGACATCCCGGTCATAGGATGTGTCCCTGAATGGTTAATTATGACGTTCAAAGGCGTAGAGGCGACTCCACTGAAATACTCCGCGTCTGTCAAATCCAGTGTGCCAGTAGCAAACCAAGATTGATTCTTAATATCCTTCAATTCAATGCCCGTTATGTATGCTGCTAGCTTCTCCAAGGCAGTATAACGGTCCACACTGCTATTCGGGTTAGCAGGATAGTCTCGTAGCTTGAACGTGTTAGTCCCACTGACGGCAAAGGTGTGACCCATAGCTACCATAGGTATGGGCATAAGTCCGTCGTGTGTATCCGGCCCATCCCTTCCCTGATAGGTCACAGCAGACCTTGCATTGTTGAAAAAGCGAATATCGGGCACATCGATATCATCATCGAAACGCCATAGCCCTAGTGTAGAGTCTATCTTTGTCAATGGCTCGATCTTGGGTTCTGTTACACCCTTACTCAATCTTACTGACTCAATTAGTCCCCTGTACTCTCCACCCTGCCCCCCTATGAATAAATCGGAAGATGACTGAGATACCAACGGCTCCTCTCCACCAAAGTTTAACTCGCTAATCAAATCCCCATTTACAAAGCAACGAATGAACCTACGACTAAATTGAGCACAGATGAAGACAAGAGGCTGTTCCGACAATGTGAGGTCTTGTGGTTTGTGCTCGCCCCCTGAATATGAGCCTGAGTGATTTGATGTAACTACAGGAACATTGTACGAGGTTTCTATTCTATATGTTCTCTGATCTGTGGTTACGTCAAAAACGAGAGGGCCATTGGAAAATGGGTTTCCATATGTCAGTTTGAATTGACCCGGTTTTTCTAAGACTACACCTCCATAGTCTGGAACTATGCATGCATCGATTGTGAAGGCCCCTCTGATAGAGTTCAAAGGATTTGATATCTGCTCCTCGTGTTTTCTACCTATTTTTGCCGCATCACTCTTTGGGGTCTTGGCTGTAGCCGCAAACTCCGGATGTCTTAGATCCTTACCGGACTCTTTGAATTTACCAGTGGGGACGACCAAACCGTCAGTCAGGCCATTGAGCCTTACAGCCTTACCATGGTAACGAATAATCCCCATGCATCAAATCCCCACAAGTTGTTCTACCACTGACAATGTAAGGTCATAACTCCAATAACCATCACCCGCATTATATGTGGGATTCACCGTATTCAAGACGCAAGGTATTGCCACGCCCTGCTCCAAATATGGGTTTGGCCTAATAATTTGATTATTGACTGTGATCGATGGGTCAAAGGTCTCAGTGTTCTTTTCAGGTGCAAAGTCAGTGCCCGGACCCGCTGGGACGATATACTGCCGTAACACTCGTTGTCCTACAGAAGAGCTAGCTATGGACTCATACGGTATTCTCACCCCTACGATGTATTTCTTGACCGTAGATGCGTCCTCGATGTTTAAGAAGCGAGAAGCATCGAACGATGATACACTGCTTGGTAAATCCAGAACCTCTCCAGTTAGGACGTTTGGTGATATCAGTGCACCGCCAGCGGACATATTGGCTAAATTCAAAATTTCTTGAACCTTATCGCCCATGGTCATTCTAGTGGTATCTGTGCCCCCTGTAAGATTGGTCACTAAAAACTCCTTATCCCATTTGGCCAATGACCCTTCAACCAATGCGAAGGTGTTGCTACCGGCGTTCACTCCCTTTTGGACAGTGACAGAAAGGTTGCCGTTTTTACCAACAGTGGCGTTTTTAATTTGAATGCGTTCAGCGGAGTAAGTGGCATCCACATCACCTGTCTGATGATAATATGAGTTGTTCTTCTGTTGGCCATCCTCAGTTGTAACTGTGAAAGCGGTTGAGAATGCTACCGTGGCTCCATTTATTGTTATATTAGCAGATGCCAAGGCTGTTGTGATTGCCGATGATAGTGTTTGTGTATTTGTAGTGCTACTTATGTTGACGCCGATTATGCTGTCAGAAACGCTTGACGTGGTTGTTCCGTTTGCCAGTCTGATAGATGTGGTCTCTCCCAACCCAGCATTCTGCTGTCCAATGGACTTGAATGATATGTTCACACCGTCCAAGTCAGTCTTCACTGTGCTCCAAGCTCCTGATGTCGTAGAATACTGTCCATACCATGTCGAGCTTGGTATGCTACCAGCAGACTGAGACAAGTCTATCGTAAAAGCAGCACCATTGCCTACGGCCGATCCCTCATCATCAGAAAATATGCCACTTATGGCTATGCCAACGTCTGTTTGATTCAAATCGATTGCGTATCTCGTAGCCACAAACGGTAGAGGAAAGGTCTGAGCCCCTCTAGTTAAGTTAAACCCGATGCTTTCCGCGTCCAATTCAATCACAGTGCTGTCTTTCCTTATGAGCTGTATCTTGGGCATCAGATCACTCCTCTACCAAAACCACCGCCCCTTGAGCGACTTCTAAAGACACGCTGAACCTCTTGACTTACCGCCTTTGCTACCTCTCGTGCATTGCCTCCTCCACTGACACTGATGTTCACGGTGATGTTCTCTCCGCCAGTACCACCCATGCTCTGTAGAGTCACAGGTATGGAGTTGCCATCAGGGAGGGGGACGACAGCCTCTGTTCCGTGTAGAGTCACTGGATAACCACTCGCAGGGCCCGTGGATATACCTCCAGAATGGAAGCCAAGGAAGTCTGCCGCACCTCCCACGAAGCCTCCGACCGCGTCACCTACGCCTCCGACTACATCTCCTACGAATCCGAATAAATCTTCCAATGGGGGTGTTACAAAGTCTATGAATCCCATTATGAGAGATTGAAGGAAATCAAAGGTGCTACTAAAGAAATCTATTACCGGCTCAAGACTGTCTACCAATCCGTTTGTAAAGTCATTTGAAAATATACCAACAACGAAATCTATTGCGTCTTTCCAACCTTGGGTGAATATATAGAAAAGTCCCTCCAAAATGAAACTAACAGCGTTTGCCAGACCCTTTACTACGAGCACAATCAATTTGATTGCCACGCCAATACCGGCGGCAATCAATGTCATTGCTACGATGATTCCATTTACGAGGGGCCCTGCGAAGAATGCAATTACCTTTGCTACCGCCACTAATATCTCTCCTATCACAAAGACGACAGGTGGCAATATAGTGCCAATAGCTTGAACGGCAAGTGCGAAGAATTCTATGAGTCCGCTATTCATCAAGAAGAACACAAAGGCTCTGAATACAGTGGAAAGGACGGCAAATGCGTTTTCAAAATTAATTCCAAACACGTCTAGTATTTCTCCGATATACCCGAATACCATCACAAAGGCGGTTAGTATCCCTGCGACACCGTCCACTATAGCTTGAAATGCTCCTGTTTCTGCCATAAACGCAAACAGATCGGCTAAAGTAGTGAACATATCCGCTATGAAACCCATGAATGCAGATGCGAAATTTACGACGAACATGATTATACCGCCGAACACCGTACCTGCAATCTCCAATAGAGGGCTAAAATCAACACTCAATATGGATGCCCCGATGTCTGAGAGACTACCCACGACACTCATGGCAGAAGCGTATATTTGGTCAAAGCCCTGATAGAAAGCGGGGAATAACTCAACCGCTCCGCTAAACGACCCAGTCAGAGTTACTAGAACAGCTGTTACTGTCAAGAATAGCCCGACAAGTGTGAAAGCGGCCATGAAAATCCCCCTGAATCCTTCTTTGACCATGTTCAAGGCCAACCCCAATGCTCCCATTTCTTCAGTGGACTTTTCGACTTGCTCCGTGTTCGTGCCTAGCACCTCACTGACCAATTGAACGGCGGCTTTCATCTCAACGAATAAATCTACAACAGGACCGAGTAACTTCCTTGATGCTCCGAATAGAAATATTGTTTTTTGCATTGGTTTATTGAAGGCAGAAGTGCCAGCTCCGAGCATCCTCATATTTTTTGCCATTTGAGCAAAATTCTTACCGAACATCCCCCGTATCCCTCATGTCAGCGTTGATACGGTCAAAGTAGTCTTCCAGCTCCCCCGCATCACTGGTGGTCCGTATAACACGGCCACCTTTATTGTTGCCTTTGTTATACTGGTTCTTCATCTCTTTTTGCTTCTTTTCCATGTCAGCCTGTTGCTTTTGTTGGACAGACTGGACAAACATATAATCAAGCATAACACGATCAAACGGTTGGTCGTCCCAAGCATGAGGGGGACAGTGAAAATGCGTTCCTAAAACAAATCGAATTGTCTGATATGAAAGCATCATAGATTGCTCTTGGTCAAATGGATTTACTTCCCCGTCGCTGTTGATGTACCTTCTCAGGTCGGAGAAGTTTATTCCAAAGGGTTTGTCACGTCCTCTGAAAGTTGATTTATTAAATCAGTGAGATTGGGCAACACCTTAGCTAGTTTACTACCGACCTCTGGCTTTAGGTTCAACAGGTCAGAGTAGCTCAACTTGGGTTCCGTTTTTGTGACACAGTTTTTCAAAACGTATCTCCAATAGCCACCAAAATCAAGGGTGGGAGATATGTCATCTCCATCTAGGGCGAAATCCACGAACTTCGTTAGAGCCTCTTGTTGTTGAATCCACGAGAGTGGCTTTATCCAAACCTGTAACTTGCCGTCATCGGTTTCAATCTCATGATGGTCAGGGGTATTGCTAATCGTAAAACTACTCAACTACTTCAGCCTCCGACTCGTCTACTACAGTTGCTTCGTCAGACTCCCCCGAATCCTCCGCAACTGCTTCTACCAAACCATCAGGGTTGGATGCATCCCATCCCCTTAGTCTCTCGATTAGCTGATCCTTATTGCCATATATTGGCAAATCTCTCTGTGATAGTAGAACCTTGAGGTCAACAACGGTCATCTCACCGTATGAGTCGGTAGGAGCCACCTCCTCAACTACCTCCTGTTGTGCGGTGAGGATTCCTGTCACAGAGAGCAAGCTTGTGTCTAAAGCCCCTCCGTGAGACTCAACGCCGTCTGCTGTTATTGTCCAATCAATTAGATGGGTTTTGAAACCATCAGTTACGCTTCCGGTTATCTTCATTATTTTCATCTCCTTGTTATATTGTTCATAAGCATTGGCTTTACATTATGTAGTATGGCGAGTTTTCTGTCACCTTCATGTGCCTGACGACCAGTTCAATTTCTGCAAAGACTGGCCCTTTGTCTGACGGGACTTGATGATCTGCCTTCATGATGGTGTAATCCTCTAGTGTGATAGTAGCTGTCTCTCTTGTGGCATTGCTACCAACTTTAGTCATGGTGATTGTGATATCGTTGGTATTGCGGTGATGCCTTCGTGTTCTGAGCTCCTCCCACATTCTATCATCCTCTATCATAGCTCTCATAGTAAACGTGTACTCCCTTTGCCCTTCGGTAATTTCCAGAGGCATCTGTGTGGCACCGTGCTGAACTTGGTCGTTATCAGAGGTAGTGCCCTCGTATCCTCTAATGAACCAACGTGCTTCTGTTGAGTTTGAAACTTGTAAGCTGAAGTCTGTGCCTCTGAGGACTGGCCTACCAAAGACTTCTACGTTCACGTCTTGGAACAGGAACGGCTTCTCGCCGTCTATGGCTATCCCGCTTATCTTTCTATTAGTAGCGGTGTTCGCCGTATTGTCAAACATTCTGTGTGGGGTTATTGTGTTGGTTGTCTCCGTGTAGTGCCGGGAGGCCTCATAAGCGATTTCGAGTTTTACCTCGCCCTCAGTATCGGCTGAGATAGTGGCTGCGGTCGCCTTGCACCCGCTGTATAGTCTCAAGAGTTGGTTCGTGTCAGACTCTACATCCTTCTGCCTAAATGACTGCTCTATTGTAAATGATGGCAGTACATCATGGCCGAAGTATGTGTGTGTCACACCAAACTGTAACTCTTTGCTAGTCGAGTCAATGTGAGCACTCCCTCTGTTTGAGCTACTTCCATATTGTAGACGCTCTACACCGATGCTAGTGGCAGTGTGATCGAACGTAAATGGCTCTTCCACATAGATATAGTCCGCATCGTTGCCATTGGAACTGCCCAATGCAATTACTCTCCTTATCTCGTGTTTATTCAGCTGTCGAGATGTCACTGCCTCGTCTTGACCGGGAATTGTAAACTTGTCTTTGTCTATGATTTGCACGTATGATGTCCCAGCGGTGAATTTGGCCGCGTTTGTCGATCCTACTTTGAGTCTGATGTCACCAGCTGAAACGTCAGCAGATACTCCTCCGAGAACATACACCGCTTTGTCGGCAGTCTGTGCTCTGGCCAGAGCTCCGGAATCAATGTCAGCACAGCTATTCAGAACTTGACTTCCCAATGTGGATGCACCAAATGAGCCATACAGAACCGCACCGGTCGCGCTAAGAACCTTGAATATGCCGCCTCCTGCATTGACAGTCTCAAACTTTACATTGATGTTATTGGTATCGAAAGTGATGTCGGTGCCCGAATCTGAATCGGTTAAGCCACCAAGAAGCATATTTCCAGTTAGACTGTTACCAGTCATGGCTAGTGTCGAAGTGTTGACAGCGGTGATGGATGCATCTGTGTTATCCGAGACTCCATATCCTTGTGCTGCAAAGCTAGCTGTCGTGGGTGTGCCGGTCTTTATGTTAAGGGGAACGGCACCAATCGCAGTTCCAGCGGCTGAGCTGTATGCAAACTCTCCTTGGCTCTTAGCAGTGTGACCACCAAGTGCATACTTGACCCACCTCAATGTATGAGCGTTTAGTTGAATACTGCCTCCACTCATGGTCTCTCGGCCACTGGTGATTATATTGACATCTCTTCCTAGACCAACGATGTGTTGCTTCCTAACATCTATTTGTGGCTCTGGGATCGCAAACTCGTTCAACAATCCGATAAACTGGTCTGTTTTTACCTGTTGTGCGGCAGTTGTCATGCCAGATTCAAAGGTCGGTGCTTTGAAGAAATCTATTACCAAGTTATCTCCGTCTGCTGTGGCCGTGGCCGCTGTTGTTAGTAATGCGGGCTGGACTGTTATCGTTCCAGATGCAGTGCTATTAGCTGTAATGTAGTATGTGCGCTTGGTAGTGGCAAAATCGTCCGCACTGTAGTTTCCGCCACCTTCGACTCTGAGTGTGCATCCAACGAGTATATTGTCCGGTATTTTGAGGTCCGGGCCACTAGCCGTCCAATATTCGTCCGCTCCTAATGTAATTAGGCTCGTGTTCCCGCTTACCGATGTATGCGTCCAATTTGCTTGTGAAGTCTTTCCGTCCACTCTGAATCCAGTCTCTTTGCCAAAAGAGACTTCTGCCAGATCACCCTTGAATAGCGTGTTCGCCATAGTTATCAAAAAGCCTACGAGGGCCAATTGTCCTTAAGGACTATGGATGATTTACTCTTCTTCGGCACTAGGACCGGCTTCTTCGTCCGTTTCTTCAGACATAACGCCGGTATTGCGGGCAGAAATTTGACCATTTATTTCTTGTAAATCCCTCAATAATACCGCTCTGGCTTGATTTACGTCGTTATAAAATTTCTCAAACGAACGAAGAAAAATCATTCTGTCTGTCGATCTCTGTTCTGATTGTTGCAGTAATTGCACCACTTGTTCAGGGGTTATACTAATCGCTTCACTGGATTCTTCTACAGGAACATCTTCGTCGGTCATTGTTTTCTCGTCAATGCATTTGGTTCATAAAGTTGTCACTGTTGACAGCTTTATTCGTCCGTTTTACTCTCTCTGGATCTTTGAGCAGCAGTAACTTCTATCATATCCTTCTCCAATTGTGCAATTCTCTGATTCATATAATTGAAAATATCTTGGATGCACGATTGATTTAAACGAAACAAAACTAATCTATCCGCCGCTTGTTGTTGAAATGCCAATGCTGCCACTTCGGGGTCTACCTTTTCCTCTGTCATGAACAACGGCGTGAATCTTCTATTGATAAATCTAGCAGTCCACAGCGTTAGTAAACCCTTCTTTTGTCTTCAAATCAAGATAACACTGCCTGAGTAAGTTATACTGAGTCTTAGCGTTATCAGTGTCCAATTCAAATTCACCATTGAAACCACTGATCGGTGATGCGTTTTGTTCGTAAGCGTCGTCGCTGGCATACACCTTTCCACGATATGTAATATTGAATGATTTCACTTCATCTTCAGTATCATCAATCTTCTTATCTAAACGTGCATCGACTATAACACAATATGCGTAATCACACGTTATCCCAAACTCTGTCTCGTACTCCACCTTCAATGCCATATCTTTTCCTCCATATTTTTTCTTTATTAAACATTTATCACGCAACGAAGTTTATTTGGTAAATCACTGAATCACTATCACTACCTGCGGAATTAGTTACGGTACAACCTACAGTAACTTCAACTGAGTCGCCGTTGGCTGGATAGATAACACCAGCCTTGCTACCAGCATATGTTATTCGTAATTTTTCTCCAACACCGTCACCCACACCTGCTCCTATAGAAAGTGAGTTTTGAGCAGTGCTTGCAGTACCAACAATTGATGCGCTATTACCATTTGACAATGAAGAGGAGTTTATTGATACATCCCATGCAAATGTGCATCCTGTCGCATCAGTAACGTGGCAGTAACCCCCAAACTCTATGGTTGCGAATAATGCTTGCTCAAAATAATTATTTGCTAGGGTTTCCACCGATATATTAGGAGCGTGAGCAGGGGTACTGCTTACTGTGTCATTAAACGCACCTGTGTAATCAAAAGGATTAGTGAAGGGTTCTCTCTCTCCTATGAGAACTGCGCTGTTATTGCCGCTTGCGCCGGGGGCGTAATTTCGTAATCTTGTACCACTCGGTGCGGAAACACCACTACTTGCATTCGCTGTCTTTAGTTGCTGTGCAACACCAGCGACACCTATCATTATCGAAGCCATTTCAATCACCCGATGTATATCCATTTGTTAGCAGCAACAGAGACGTAGGTTCTAGCAGTCTCATCATCCATAGCAGCGTGAGCAGTCCACCCTGATGCTATAGCGTTTGATGTGCCTAGACTTGGTGTTGCTGAACCACCTGTGTTGTTGATGATTGTGTATTGCTGTCCCGACTCTGCTGTTGCAGGTAGAGTCAGTGTACCTGCTGTCCAGTAGACGTATGAGCCGGATTGGGCATCTGTTAGTGTCGTGTTACTGCTTACCGCCTTCACCTTGATCTTTAGAGCCTTGATTCCGTTTGTATCTCCCTTTAACCAAGTTACTCCACCATCACCACTACCTATGATGATTTGGTCATCGCCTGTTGCGACATCAACTTGGAAGTCACCAATGACTAGGTTGTTAGAACCGCTAGTAATGTTATCTCCTGCCTCATATCCCAACAATATGTTATTTGAACCAGAGTTTACTACATCTCCCGCTCCGTATCCCAAAAATGTGTTATCACTACCAGTTGTAACTGCAAGACCACTGTATGCTCCAACAGATACGTTTTTGTCTCCGGTTTCAATTACCTTTAATGCCGCATTACCCACTGCTACGTTTCTCTCTGCTGTTTTGTCGCCATAGGTAATCATCGCCTCTGCACCTACTGCGGTATTGTAATTTGATAAGTTATTGCGACCTGCATAATAACCAATATAGGTTGATTGCGCACTTGTAGCAGATTTACCTGCTTCAAAACCAACCATGGTGTTAGATGATTGAGTAGATATGGTATTACCCGCTTGATAACCAATGGCTATGTTATTATCACCAGTCGTAATTGCTGTACCGGCATTAACACCAAGAGCCACGTTGTAATTTCCACTGCTTGCTGTCAGTGAATCCAAAGCAGTGCTTCCGATGCCTATGTTTGATGTAGCAGTAGTGACTGCATCCGACAAGTCACCGAGAGCAGAAGCACCCCCGCCTCCCGTCGTATCAATTTCATCTTGAAGATCCTCTACAGTAACGTATTTCCAAGAAGATGCTGATTCATCCCAGATCAGTAACTTATCAGCTGCTACGATATCCGCTTCGGCAATTTGCGTCAAGTTATCAGGGTCATTTATCGAGAAAGTAGTTCCACTTAGAAGCAGACCATTTCCAGCGTTGAAAGTCGTGTTAGTATCTGTGGAGGCAAAATTTAACTTACCACCAGAATCATCATAAGTCACGGATATATTGGTTTCTGTATTTCCACTGACCATTGCTCCGACTATATCTTGAACCTCCTCAGTAGACAGTTGTGTGTTGGTGTCGGCAGTCATGTCGTCAACGACAAGGTCAATTGTACCATCACCGTCTTGATATGTCGCACTAATTCTAGTCTCAGTGTTGGATGAGAACATTGCACCTACTATATCTTGCACCTGTTCTGTCGTAAGCGTGGCTGTGATAAAGCCGGAGGAGCTGTTATCATAGTTGGACAGATCGTTGTCTACTACTAGATCAATAGTGCCATCACCATCTTGGTACGTAGCGGTAATCAGGGTTTCAGTATTCGATGAGAACATTGCTCCTGCAATATCTTGTACTTGTTCACTAGAGAGTTGTGTATCCGTGTTTGTTGTGAATGTTAGATTGTTCTGCATATATGTCTTCAACCTAGACATTGTGGCCTTTCTGTTAGTGCCGCCCGCGCCATCATCAACTATCATTAGGTCAGCATCGGCTAATGCCGCTCCGATGTCAGTCATTCCATCGATATCCAAACCAACCGTGACTGTATCGGTAGCACCTACAACTGTAGCAATACCGTCACCGCCAGCAATATCAAGAGTATTGCCATGAGCGATGGTCTGGTTACTTCCTGAGTCGCCAGTCAAAGTGAAAGTAGTCAACTGATTCGTGTTCGTGTTCGTAGTGAAAGTGAGGTTGTTTTGCATGTACGTCTTCAATCGAGACATAGTAGCCTTTCGATTCGTACCTCCTGCACCATCGTCCACTGCGAACAAATCAGCGTCAGCTAAGGCAGCACCAATGTCAGTCATACCGTCTATGTCCAATGTGAATGTCTTACCAGATAGCCCGATCCCGCCTCCTGAACCCACAGCAAGGTGTTGTGTAACATTGCTTTCTGCTATCCTAGCATCATCAAATGTGCCACTTGTTATCTTACTGGTCGCTAAACTAGGAATGTCACTAGCTGCAAGACCGTCATCGAGAATATTTATTTCAGCTAGAGATGCAGTGATTCCTAAATTAGTCAAAGCGTTTCCTTGTTGTGTGGAGTTCAGTCCTTGATTGCTCACGTCTACTCTCAACCTGTTTCCTAGTGAAGTAGCAGTTGTTGTAGAAAAGGAGGCATCGTCACCAAGAGCAGCAGCGAGCTCATTCAGTGTGTTGAGTGCAGACGGTGCTGAATCCACGAGACTTGCCAACTCTGCATCGACATATGCTTTGATCGATTGCTGTGAAGCTGCATGCGATGCCGAATTCGATGCCATGTTGTCTTCATCTTTTAGATCAAGGGTCACTGTGACAGTATCTGTCGCACCAACCGCAGTAGTGATGCCAGTGCCACCAGCAATGTCAAGGGTATTGCCGTGTGCTATTGTCTGGTTACTACCTGAGTCTGCTGTCAAGGTAAAAGTAGTAAGTTGATTGGTGTTCGTGTTTGTAGTGAATGTCAGATTATTCTGCATGTAGGTCTTTAGCCTACTCATCGTTGCTTTGCGGTTAGTTCCCCCTGCTCCGTCATCTACAATCATCAAATCAGCGTCAGCCAAGGCAGCACCGATATCCGTCATGCCATCTATATCTAATCCGACAGTCACAGTGTCTGTTGCTCCAACAACAGTTGCTATACCATCTCCACCAGCGATATCCAATGTGTTTCCATGAGCTATTGTTTGGTTGCTCCCTGAGTCACCTGTAAGAGTGAAGGTCGTTAGTTGATTTGTGTTGGTATCAGTTGTCATGTCATCGACCACTAAGTCAATGGTACCATCACCATCTTGGTAGGTCGCTGATATTCTCGTTTCTGTGTTTGAACTGAACATCGCTCCTACTATGTCTTGCACTTGTTCAGTGGACAACTGTGTGTTAGTATCTGTAGAGGCGATGGTAACAGCACCACCACTCTCTGAAATAGTGACGTTTGAGCCAGCAGTAAACGCTAATGTTTCACCGTCTGCCAGTGTATTGCCACCAGCAGTTATCGTTCTCCTTGTCATATCGTCTACTACAAGGTCGATTGTGCCGTCACCATCTTCATAGGTGGCAGATACTCTAGTTTCCGTATTAGATGAAAACATTGCCCCTACGATGTCTTGAACTTGTTCTGTGCTCAATTGTGTATTGGTGTCGGTGGATGCAATTGTGATCGTGTCAGAGCTTGCATCCGTTGTAATGGTAACATTTGACCCCTCGGCAAAGGTTAGCGTGTCTGCGGCGGCATCGGCTACGACATCGGATTGACCACTAACTGAGATGGTCTTGAAGGCTTCACCCGCTCCACCGGATGCAGTAGTGTCAATTGAATCCTGCAAATTGTCAAGGGTCATGTACTTCCATGTAGACGCAGATTCGTCCCACAACAGAATTTTATCGTCAGTAGCGTCGGTTGATTCATTTAGCTCAGACAGGTTTTCGGGGTCATCTAAAGATACGGTGACAGTGTCCGTTGCACCAACGACAGTGGCAATTCCGGTTCCTCCTGCTACATCCAATGTGTTTCCATGTGCAATTGTCTGATTACTACCTGAATCACCTGTTAGAGTAAAAGTGGTTAATTGGTTTGTATTCGTATTAGTGGTGAAGGTGAGATTGTTCTGCATGTACGTTTTCAGACGTGACATGGTCGCCTTTCTGTTGGTCCCTCCAGCTCCGTCATCTACTGCAAAGATGTCTGCGTCAGCTAACGCAGCTCCTATGTCCGTCATACCGTCTATGTCGAGTGTGAATGTTTTACCAGATAGGCCAATGCCTCCGCCTGATCCAACAGCTAGATGTTGAGTTACGTTGCTTTCTGCAACTCTAGCATCATCAAGTGTTCCTGAAGTGATTTTGCTTGTAGCTAAGCTAGGTATGTCCGAAGCGGCTAACCCATCATCTAGTATATTGATTTCCGCGAGGGAAGCGGTTATCCCCAAATTAGTCAGAGCATTGCCCTGTTGTGTAGAGTTTAATCCTTGGTTACTGACATCAACACGTAGTCTGTTGCCCAAAGCTGTAGATGTAGTTGCAGAGAAGCTCGCATCATCGCCCAAAGCTGCTGCTAGCTCATTGAGTGTGTTCAAAGCGGCAGGAGCAGAATCAACCAATCCTGCTACTTCAGCATCAACATAGGCCTTGATAGACTGCTGAGATGCGGCGGCTGTAGCACTATTGGAAGCAAAGTTGTCCTCATCGAGAAGAGATAGTTGGGTATTCGTATCTGTTGAAGCTATTGTCACTGCCCCTCCACTTTCGGTTATGGTGATATTTGACCCTGCGGTGAACGCTAATGTTTCACTTGAACCAAGGGTGTTGCCCCCTGCGGTAACTGTTCTGAACGTATTAGTGTCAGCCGTCATGTCATCTACGACTAAATCTATCGTTCCATCGCCATCCTCGTATGTTGCAGATATCCTAGTCTCTGTATTGGACGTAAACATGGCACCGACGATATCCTGTACTTGCTCTGTGCTAAGTTGAGTGTTGGTATCGGTAGAGGCAATAGTCACTGCTCCTCCGCTTTCTGATATTGTCACGTTGGAACCTGCTGTGAAGGCCAATGTTTCGCCGTCCGCTAATGTATTGCCCCCAGCGGTTATGGTTCTTCTAGTCATATCGTCTACAACTAGATCGATAGTGCCATCTCCGTCTTCGTAGGTAGCAGATACCCTCGTCTCAGTATTAGAAGAGAACATTGCACCAACGATATCTTGAACCTGCTCAGTAGATAACTGCGTATTCGTATCGGCAGATGCTATAGTGACAGCACCCCCGCTTTCTGTAATGGTGATATTTGTCCCAGCAGTGAAGGCAAGAGTTTCACTTGACCCTAATGTGTTGCCTCCTGCTGTAACCGTTCTTACCGAACCTCCTCCTCCGGTATCAATTGAGTCCTGTAAATTATCGAGTGTCATGTATTTCCATGAAGATGCCGATTCATCCCAAAGTAGGATTTTATCATCAGTAGCATCGCTTGATTCGTCTAATTCCGATAGGTTTTCAGGGTCATCCAATGAAACTGTTACTGTGTCGGTCGCCCCAACAACAGTAGCAATGCCCCCCCCGCCCGCAATGTCTAATGTATTTCCATGTGCTATCGTTTGATTGCTTCCTGAATCTCCTGTTAATGTGAATGTAGTAAGTTGATTTGTATTGGTGTCGGTGGAAGCAAAGGTGACTGTATCAGTGGAAGCATCGGTGGTAATCGTAACATTTGACCCTGCGGCAAAAGTGAGTGTATCCGAAGTTGAATCGGCTGCAACATTGGATTGACCCGATACTGCTATGGTATTGAAATTGGAATGATCGAACAAATCAGATAATGATTCGCGCTCTAAATATTTCCAAGCCGAAGCTGATTCATCCCACAACAGGAACTTGTCATCATTTGCACTTGAGCTTTCATCCAACTCAGATAGATTTGCAGGATCGTCTAAACCAATTGTATCTCCGCTAAGGGTTATTGGAGAGGAGACTGCAAGATTTGTATTGGAACTTATGTCTATGCTCGATAGTGTCGCTAATGAACCAAGACCTAGATTGGTTCTCGCAGTCCCTGCATTGGCAAGGTCCGAAAGATTGCTGGCCTTCGCAAGTTTGGTTCCTATGCTGGTAGCAATGGTGGTAGAAAAGGATGCATCATCTCCCAGTGCGGCGGCTAGCTCGTTTAAAGTGTTCAAAGCGGCCGGTGCAGAATCGACAAGACCAGATACCTCTGAATCAACATACGCCTTGATAGATTGCTGAGTGGCGAGATGGGCATCTGAGTTGGATGCCATGTTGTCCTCGTCTTTTACGGGAACGACGAAATCCATGTCGTTGTTAGCGTCATCATAAGTGACTGCGATGAAGGTCTTGGTTCCTCCAGTAGCTACAAGCGGCCCTGCAATGTCTTGGACTTGTTCAGTGGAGAGCTGTGTGTTAGTATCGGCAGTCATATCATCGACAACCAAGTCTATGGTTCCGTCCCCGTCTTCATAGGTCGCGCTTATTCTCGTCTCTGTATTGGAAGTGAACATAGCACCCACTATGTCTTGAACCTGCTCTGTCGTGAGCTGTGTATTCGTATCTGTGGAGGCCAATGTGAGGCTATTGCTCGCATCATCATACGTCAAAGAGATGTTCGATCCTGCGGTTAGAAGTGCATTGACCCTATCATCTACTCTTTCATTGGTGAAGTAAAGATTGCTAGAGCCCTCTGTGACATCATCAGTGGTTGATATCCCTGCACCTGCACCCACCACCAAATCTATGGTTCCATCAGCGTCTTGATATGTTGCAGTGATATTGGTTTCCGTATTGCTACTAAACATAGCTCCTACAATATCTTGAACTTGCTCTGTGGAGAGTTGTGTGTTGGTGTCTGTCGATGCGAGAACGCCGTTTGTGGCCGTGAGATTAGAGCCAGCAATAGATGCTACAAAGTCTGCTATGGCCTCTTTCTTAGTGGCACCGGTAGCTCCTCCATCTAAAAACAAGAAATAGTCATCGGCAACAGCAACGGTCTCTTCCGTTGCCTCTGATAAATCAACAGCTATTGACCCTGAGCTAATATCAATAAGACTCCCAGCAGAGATGTGCTGTTGAACGGAAGATGCAGATATTCTACCATCAGCAAAGGTTCCACTCGTTATTTTACTGGTTGCCAAGCTAGGAATATCAGATGCCGACAAACCATCATCAAGGATGTTTATCTCTGCAAGGGAGGCTGTTATGCCTAGATTGGTCAGAGCGTTTCCTTGTTGTGTGCTATTGAGACCTTGGCTATCAACATCTACTCGTAATCTATTGCCCAAAGCCGTAGCTGTGGTTGTGGAGAACGATGCATCATCTCCCAAAGCCGCAGCTAATTCGTTCAATGTGTTCAGGGCTGCTGGTGCTGAATCAATTAATCCACTAACCTCGTTATCCACATAAGCTTTGATGGACTGTTGGCTCGCAGGTGATGTAGCACTATTGGAAGCAAAGTTATCTTCATCTAGGAGAGTCAGTTGATTTGCTACCGACAGATCAATCGTTCCATCGCCATCTTCGTAAGTAACGGTTATCCCAGATTCCGTGTTGCTTGAGAACATAGCACCTACGATATCTTGGACAGCTTCTGTCGTCAGTTGTGTGTTGGTGTCTGTAGCCGTAATGGTTACGGCACCCCCACTTTCTGATATCGATATGTTAGACCCGGCAGTGAATGCCAGTGTTTCACCACTGGCTAATGTGTTGCCTCCCGCTGTAACAGCTCTTGGTTCGGTAAGAAAGCTGAAGGATTGTATTTTATCTTGAATGGCAGCCGAGGTCATCAAGCTAGTATCATTATCGACGAATGATTCTCCACTTGTCTGAACAGCTGCCGATGCTATGTCTGAAAATGCAACAGAGGAAGCTGTTGCCAAGGAGCCTAGTCCGAGATTGGTTCTCGCGGTACCCGCATTGGCAAGATCGGACAAGTTGCTAGATTTAGCCAGCTTTGTCCCTATGCTGGTCGTAATTGTAGATGCGAAACTAGAATCATCATTTATTGCCGCTGCAAGCTCATTCAGAGTATTCAAAGCTCCCGGTGCAGAGTCTATGAGGCTTGATATCTCACTGTCCACATATGCTTTTATCGACTGTTGTGAAGCGGCATGTGTCGCTGAGTTAGAGGCCATGTTGTCCTCATCTTTGAGGTCAATAGCGATTGTAGCAGAATAGTCACCACTGCCTGTGTTTGTTTCACTTTGAATGAGAATACCGGTTCCGCCCGTTAGATCGACGCCGGTTGTAAAGCCAGACATCTCAGCCAGTATTTTATCTTGGATAGCAGCTGATGTCATCAAAGAGGTATCGTTATCCGCAAATGACTCATTGCTAAGCTGGATACTGTCCGCAGCCAATTCCGAAACAGTCAGGCCGCTCACATTGAGCGTGACGGCACCTGATGTGCCCCCACCCGACAACCCCGTGCCAGCAGTAACTCCGGTTATGTCTCCAGTCTCCTGTGTAACCCAATTGCTTCCATTGCCTACTATGGCCTGACCAGCAGTGGGTGTAAGCAACGATAGCTCCGTCAATCTGGTGCTCAGAGACTGAAATACGTCTGCACCGGTGATTTGATTGTTGGTAGGATTGATGAGTGTGGTATCACTTCCAGCGGTCAGGCTGAATGTAACTACCTCGCACTGCATGGTGTATCTGAACAGTTTTTTTGATCGATCAGATAGGTCGGTCCTAGTTTTGAAGATGATTCTGTCGATGTTAGTGTTGTCTCCCTTCCTAAACCCATGGAGAATCCTACGAACTTCGTTACGCAGCACGGACAGTCTTTCTCTGCTTTTGACGGTTCTAATGTCCAAAGTCAGGTTGATATGCTCATTTACGAAATCGTACAGTAGCTCCGGTTGAGCCTCATTATGAGCGGTCTCGAAAATACGAATAACGTCCTTATCTTGTAGCCTCACTCTCTTTCCGTCGCCCTTGTCAAGAGTTGCTATGTCTTCTATTGATGGCTTGGGTGCTTTTGACCAATTAGCATCCAGAATATTCACGATAATGGAGATAGCATCCGTCATTCAAAAACCTCCTCGAAGTCGGCTATTGCCTTCTCAAGCTCTGTAGTAAGTGGGTGGTTTTTCATTTGTACGTCAACTATCTCTTCAATCTCAATATCTGAGTAGTTCAGGCCGTCCTCCTCAGAGGATTGTTTTTCTACGGCAAGAAGCTTTTCTTGGACAACGGGAGCGATGTCGTTAAACTTAGTAAGCTTGCTACTCAAATCATTGGTAGCTTTCTGAATTTTTTTAAGGTAGACATCCACTTAACCACCTACTCCTGCTACGATTATAGTTTCCTGATAGGGGATCAATAAACGCTTAGTTTCCTCCTCTAACTTCTGCACCTTTGAATTTAGGTCTATATTTTGTGTTCCTTCGGGGAACAAAGCAGTGTAGTCATCGGAAAGCAGTATATCCTTGACAACCATTTTGGTACATGCTTCTTCTATTGTTTTGTTGACGTATCTCTGACCATAGATGTAAGATATCTTCAAACTGTGATTCTCAAAGAACGGATATTGGTTATTGAACAAAACCGCGCCATTATCTTCTATAGCCCACCAGTCCTTCTGTCTCTCCTCATCGGAAACATCAGTCTTGAAACGCAACTGATTGATTGTCACCGAGCTACTAACTGCTGCTATGAAATCGCTAGTGAGGTCAGAAGCTATGGTAAATGTGTCTCCAGACCGGGTTATGAGAGCAACTTTGTTCACATTTGTGCCGTCTTCTATAAATACTAATCCTGATCCTTCAACGAAACCAGAAGAATCGGCTAAAGTGAAGGATGAAACTGGAGTGCCTGTTGTGGTCGCCACGGTGGATGAAACCAGTGTCCCCTTGTCGTGTACCAATCCGACAGGGTTGTTCACCGCGATGGTGCTGTTGATACCATCTTCACCAGCTCTCATGCTACTGATGCATATCACACCGTCGCCATCGTCACTGTTGGCCGTAGCTAAGTATTCGTTAGACACGTTGAGAGTTTTTCCGTTTTGTGTCAGTGACCCTATCTGTATCGCAGCTTTGCTAGTATCTGGATCTTCATTTATCAGGTTCGCTATTTCATCGGCCACAGACTTAGCTCCAAAATCATGAATCCACTTAGAGGTGGACGTATCTCCACTGGCACAACCTTGTAGAGTGGCTGCGTGAGCTACGTTTGGACACAAGAATATCTTACTAGAACTAGATATGCTACTCATGTCTGAGACCTTTAGCTTTATTCTACCACAAGCTAGCTCTCGATAGTAGTCTCCCTGCCACACACCCATTCTCAATATCTGACGAATGTTTCTGTGATTTAGATACACAGCACCCACATAGTCAGTGTAGTACCTTCTTCTGTAAGGTTTGAATGTCGTGAAGTTCTTGTATTCATCAACTACTATTCTAGGTCTCCACGCGCTTCTAGTAACCTGATCGATGTAATCTTGTTTCTTTTTGATTAGATTCTCGACATTAGCCTTGGTTATCCCTCTTTGCTTGCTGTTACTGAGTATAGCTGAAGGTTGAACAAAACCGTTGTTGTCTTTACTAAACGTGTTACCATCATTTGGAGCTATCAGCCATATCGCCCCACTAGACCCAACCGATTGAACACTTCCTATTACATACGTGGCACCAAGAGCATTGACATCATCATAGACAGTTACAGTATCTCCTGCCGCTACACCCCATCTCCTGTAATCGGCACCTGCGATTGGAATCCTTATGTTACTACTACTGACGCTAGTCGCATCTACAAGAGCTATTGGTTCGGTTTCAGGCAACTGCAAAAACTGTACGACTTTGTCAACAGTAGTATAGACAAGATCGTCAGGATAAAGAGGCTGACTGGGCCTATGCCCCGGATTGAATGTTCTTGGCATTCTTCATTCTCCTCCGTCTCCTCATATGTGTTCTGCGCTGTAACCGGCTTCCATGGCTCTACGACGAAGCTTACAGCGATTAGCGGGATGGTTTGGCATCCCCTTTCCTCGACATGGCTCTCCTCCAGCGGCAAAACACAGAGGACAAGGACTAGCCTTCACTATCTCCTCCCAGCCTTCTCCAAACGCATCACTCATGAATAACTCCCCATATTGTAATCCATCTTACCGCCACAGCTCGCACAGGCTGGCGTCCAGCAGAAGTGCAGGAGACCGCATGACGTGCATCTTGTCCCTGCACCTATGTTCTGAATATCAAACCTCTGTCTGCCCCTCATAGGAACACGGACAGTGTGTGAGTTCTTAGCCATGTTCTCTTTACTAAATGGAGACTCGTCAGTTTTGACTTGACCAGTGCTAAGCTCAGCTAGACGCTTGCCCCTTCTCTTCTCGATCTCCAATACCTCTTGGAGATTAATTTCACCTACTTGGAGTCCCATCGGGTATCACCCCGATTACGCTCTTCCGCCTGTTACTGTGATGAAGGTCACTACTGTTGACAGGTTAGTGGCGTTTGCCACCTCATCCAAAGCCGCACCATCTGCGCCCGCTTCATAAGCTAGTACCTTTGTATTGGTTCTGTCGTACTGGAAGACGTATCCTCCACTCACTTCAATTCCTACAGTTTCTATGTTCGCCACATATGCAGTGAGGTCAAGTGTCTCTCCACCGGTGGGGTAGCTATCATCAAATGTAATTTTCAAGGCAACCGTCAAACGATTGCCAGTCACGTTCGTTCTTCCAAGTTGCTCGACGGTTAAGGCCATACAGAACTGTTGATGGGACAATCCTATTTAACAGTGGCTTCAAAAAAAGCCTCATTCATAGATGATGACCAATCTTGCAGTGCCACCGGTAAAAGCTCCAGCGGTGGTCGCTAATGTGATTGTCAAAGCCCCACAGACCAATCCTGACCATGGTGCTGGCTCGTCAATAACAATTCCGCCAGTCTTTGAACTTGCAGGAGCAGTTACCGTGAAATGAAGTCCAGTGGTAGCTCCAGCATCAGCGTTCATGTTTCCTCCTTCTGAAGTTTGGAAGTTTAACGGTGTATTGCTAGATGTCCTATAGTCAAGGAATGATACCGTATCACAATAAGGATATTCAGTGCCGCCTGAGTCTTCAATGTCCATGGTAAGCTGTAATGTTCCGCTTGTGGCCGTCACCGATCCATTAGATGTGATTCTACTTGGGTCGAGAACCACACGCGATACCTTGCCATTGAGCTGGATAGTCTGTGAGACTGTAGCCGCAGCGGGCATTTCTATCTCGACAAACTCCCGATTGACACGGGTTTTGCTCCCGTATCTGCCGTCACCATCAAAGATTGACGTAGGATTGTCGGTCATTCACCGCCCTCCGCAAGATATTGACGGGCCTTGCCTGTGAGTGATGCCTTTGTGTCGGTGTTAATAGTGGCTATGCCTCTACTTGAACACCAGTTCTGCATCTGTGCCCTAGTCATACCTGCGGAGAACCCTATTCCCATCAGCATTTCATCAGTTACATCTGAAGCAGTTAAGGTAGCTTCTTCTGGCTCTGCTGTAACTACTTGAGTCTCAGGTAATATGTCCTCACTTGTGACGACTTCTGGCTCAGGCTCTGGCTCAGGTTCAGGTTCAGGCTCTGGCTCCGGTTCCACTTCTACGACGGGTTCCGGTTCTGCGGCTGCCTCAAGAGCAGCTATTGCAGCTTTTCCTTGATCCTCTCCCTTTGTGTCAATGACTTCCCACATGGTTCCGCCATTGGCTATTGCCGGGATTATGTATTGTTCAATCCACCAATCGGGAACATCATCGCGCTCCCTTCCTCGTCCGAAGCCATACTTTACGCCTTTTATAGCGAATTCCGTGTATGCCCTCGCCCCCACATACTTCAAGGTCAAAGCCATTTGGCCCACCTCAAGAGTACAACAGTGTCAATCGCATTGTGTCGGTGTTAGTTCCAGACGGGGATGTGAAGAGCACTGTTGAACCAGATGTTCTGATGTCAGCAGGGATCTCGAATCCGCCTGAGTTGTTGTGAAGTCCGAGCACTGCGTGAGCGGTTGTCCCTACTACGCCAGTTATTCCGGTGTCCGTCAAATCGAAAGTGGTAGCAGAGGATGCACTGGTAATGACCAAATCTACAATCATTATTTTGACGCCTTCTGCGGCATCTCCAGCAGATACACCTGCTATTCCATTCAACCATGCGGTTGAGCTTTCAATCGTTCCCATCCATAGTCCAGTATCTAGGACTACGGAGCAGCTTGCTTCTGTCAAATTTACGTTTGCCATATTTTTTCACCTCTTTATTCTCCACCATAGTCTCCAATCAGGCACTCAAGTCCCTTATCTTTCCGTGAGCTCCGTAAAACAGTTGCCATAGGTCTCCCATTGTGTGGAACATTCCCATCTGGCCAAGCCTGTTGATTCCGAATGGATCACCAGTCTCTATACCAGACTCGTGGTAAAGTGTTGGTTTTGCTGTGCAGAAGTACATGTAGTCAGTGTCCATGTAGTAAAGTCGGCTTAGTCCACCGCCGTCTTCAATTACATCCTTGGAAGGAATTAGTGGTACACCGTTGTAGGTAGCTACTATGAAACCAGCTTCCATACCGGGTACACCCGTTACTCCGTTGACTCCGGGTACTACTCTCTTCATCTCTGTGAACCTCTGCTGAGGTTGTAGGAGCTGCTGGATTTTCTCCAGAGTGTCGTAGCCAGTTAGGATAACCTTTGGCTGTCCACCTCTCTCCCAGATGCTTCGGAACATACCGTCAAGGATGTTCAGAGTTAGTGCTCTTTCGGTCCCTGAGCTTCCTGCATCGACGTTTGCGTCATACCAGTTCTGTGAAGAACCGTCGTCCGCTCTGTCGATATTGTACTGCTTGTGGTCGCCAGCGGAAATGTCGCTGAAGCTTGTAGTCTCGATGTTTGTAGCTGAGATGCACCTGTCGATTGACTCGAAGTTGTTCAGTGTTGTCTCTCTGTTACCTACGTCGTCGAGAAGCATTTTGTTAATCATCTCAGCGTGGTGCTTTGCCATTTCCATCTTCATGACGGCACGAGCATCGCCCAATCCGTCATCCTTGTCAGCAAGGAACATTGCAGTCTCGCTCAGATCGAATGTGTGAGCTACAGTTCTTGGTTTGTCGCTAACAGCAGCGAAGGTAGGCTTGCTGGTGTCAGGTAGTGTTCCGTTCTCAGGTAGTCCGCCACTGATGGTATCTGATGGTTTTGCAGTGACGACCCTCCATCCCGACTTCTCCCATGGCTTCTTTGGTAGTATTGAGAAGGCGTTGAACTCTTGGTTGAGTTGTGACCATACCTTCCTTCCAAAGATAGCTTGGTAAGTTCCTGTGGTCGAGCTCATTAGTGGGGAGTCTGCCTTTAGCAAGTCAGTGCCACTGTACGCCCATGCGTTCTGTCCCGCACCTGCACCGTAGTACATGCGCTCCATGTCTTCTATTGTTCTGATGTATCCTCTTGATCCACTCATTTTTTCACCTCGTGTTTTAACTCAAGACGATTACTCGCCTCGGACGGCCCTCCTTGCCAGTTCTTCGACGGCCCTCCAGCCTTCTAGGTCATTGCCCATTGCGGCAAATTCCTCATGGGAAGGGACACGAATGTCAGTTGTTGGGGTTGCGTCGGATTTTACGATATCAGTCGCACCAGATCGTAGGTTTTCGATTTCAGCACTTAGAGCTGCGATTTGTGCGGAGTAGTCCTGAGACTTTCTCATCTCTTCAGCCTTTGCTGTCTCGGCAGAGTATCTTTCTTCCCACTGTGCTTTAACGAGAGATTTTAGTGCTTCCTCGTCTTTCATGGTTGCATATGCTCTGTAACCTCTCTCTAGGCCCTCTGGTGTAATATCTCCAGCCTTGATAACATAGTTGTTGCCTGATGCCTCGTTGTAGGCCAAGTTGTCTACACCGGGCTGCTTGATGACGTACTGATTGCCACCGGGAGCCGGTAGAGCTGGTTTTGCGGTCTCGACTGCGTCTTCACCGCTTCCGATCTCATCGCCCTGTCCTCTGTGGGAGAATCCTCCTTCACCCTGCTCTGGCAGGTATGCCTTCTCAAGACCGAAGTGCCCACGTAGTTTGTCAAGGTCGATACCCTGCTCGTGTGCAAACTTCTCAAGGGTATCGATGTAAGCCACTGCGGAGTCTTCGGATTTCTTTGCGTCATGCATTCCCTTGTCGTCCTCCTTCATTTCTTTCATCTCCTTGTCCTCAGAGTACATCTTGTCCTCAGAGTACATCTTGTCCTCTTTCTTTCCTTTAGCGACATCCTCATCCATGTGCTTCAACACACGGGCAAGTCCGTCCCTTATTTCGTTCAATGCTTCGCTTTCTGTCATTTTTTCCACTTCCGTTTCATCCATTTTCAAAATTGTATATCGAGCTTCGGGGTTAATCCCTTTCTTGCACAGAGTAACCTCGTGTAGCTCTAGCTCGGTAATCTCACGGTGGTTGCCGTGCTCAGGGGTATGCTTACTTACCCTGAACAGTGCCTGTCCACCAATGGAAAAAGCTCGGAGGTCTCCATCACGGATTTGCTTCTGCACCTCCCTAGCTTTTTGTATGTCGCTTCGTATCTTACAAACGACGAATAGGCCGTGGTCATCTACTTCGGATTTCCACATTCGGCCTTGTGAATCAGTGTGGTCGGCTACAACCTCTCCAACCTGAATACCGCTGTGAGCCAGCTGTACGTTTCTGAACGCTTTGTTGTCCATGAATTTTCCAAATGCCTTCTTTAAGGCCTCTGAAGGAATTCTATCACCCTGCTTGTCCACCATGTCTACACTGGCATATCCTGCGATGTAGAGATCCCCATTGCTCGTTTCCGACTTTAAGATAAAATCGGACCCTACCGCACTCCATCTTAGGGAGGGTTGTAGTGTAGCCTCTGCCGACATTGTGGGGACATCCATATTCAATCGTATATGAATGATAGGTTGTTAATCCTGTCAGGACTATCAGGATATGTGATCCGTGCGAACGCTAGGCTGAGGCTCTATTGAGGATTTTTTTTTCTTGGGTGGAATACGCATAATTGCTTCTTCTTCACCGATTTCAATTTCGGGTTTTTCTATATCTTCAGATATGATATTCAACTGTGCTATATCTTCTTCTTCCCTTTCGTCGTCTTTACCCTGTCTTGGGTTTCCAAAGGTAGTATTGGTTTCTTCATTGATTTCCGTCGGACCCATGGGTGCTGTAATATCGGCTTGCATGCCTGACCAAGCTCCACCATCGGCAGAAGCCGCATTCATTCTGGGATATCTGAACTTCTTAATCGGAGTATCGGCAATATCATCATCAATAGCTTCATTGAGTGTAAATTTACCATCTTCGGTTCTTTCTATGCCATATTCTCCTCCGAACCTAAGAAGATGGTCATGTTTCAAACCTTTCACCTTTTCACACAACTCATCAGAGGTCAAAGATTTATCGCCAATCTCTATGGTCGCAACAGCTCGTCTCATCATATGCTCTATATCGTCACTTTCTTCGTCATTGACAGCTGGTGCTTTTTTGAGTCTCCTCTTTTTCTTTTTTCGAGTAACAGAATGTACTGGATTATATGTCCCTGCATCTGTAGACATTACTGTGCCTGATCCTCCGGAAGCAGGAGCTGCGCCACCGCCCCCTGCTTCTTTTAGAAGAAATGCCACAGGAGGTATCCATAGGTCTTGTTGTGATATCGCTTGTTTGACCAAATATGAGAGCCCCTCATAACCATCAATATATGTCCCTTCATCGTCCATACTCAAATCAACTTTTACAACAGATACTATTTCTGGATACTCCAAATATAGTTGAGACCCATTTATTGTTATCTCAGGAAGAGGAGGATATACTTTTGATTTTGATATTTCATCATTGGCGAATAAAATCCATTTAGGATGTAACTCTTTGTCCTTTATGAATGTTGAAGAAGCATCTCTAACAAAGAATTCACCCTTGTCAAAGGCAGCTATAGTTTTGACCAAACCATCGTGATCTGAGAATGAACAGTTCGACGGTGCGGGAAAATGCACATTATCTGTAGAATGATATAGCGTTTTTAGAACATTAATTCTATCCTCCAATGGTTCAAAAGATAAATCGGTTCCTTTGTGAACCAACAAATCCACCACACTTAATTTGTCACCATCAAGATAAGCATCCAAAGTAAAATCACCTTTCATTTCTTTGAGATCCTTACTGATTTCTTTTGGCATGCTTGGCTCCAACCTTTTACCCTCTTTTTTGATTAGTTTACGCTCGCCCTCCGGCTTCTTCTGAACTACCCAGCTCCCACTAAATCCTTTCATCGTCTCTAAATCATCTAAGTCCTTGACGATATGTGCGGGTTTGATGAGGTCTTTACCAAACACTCCTGTCAGCTCATAATCATCGGCTTTGTGTAAATCGGTCAATAAAGCTGGAAATCCTCTTGGGCCTCTCTCTAACAGATTAATTTCCTTCTGTTTGCTTCTTATTGCTTTGATATGAAACGCTGGGTCCACGGCTCTAATGTGTTCCTCATGCGCCGTTCTTTGCATGATGTTGAAAGGTTGTTCAGTGACATTAAACTCTATATCTCCTGTGTCCGAATTATATTTCCAAGTCAGGGTTGCTGGCATTAGGTGCCCCCAAGCATCTGTATTGCCTGAGTTGAAGATAGGAGGTATGACGGCTCTAGCGGTCGGAGAGAGTGGTTCAAAGTACCCATTACTAGCAATTAGTTTCATAGTGGTTGTATCTGGTAGAGGCATCTCTGTGAATTGTGCTGTATCTCCGTTTCTCATTAAACGGTAGTTTACAGCAGCTAAAAGCTGTTGGATGTTACCCCTTGCGATAGTATTTCCTTCAACATTCATAAATTGTTTACTATCATCTTCCGATTTACTTCTAAGAACCTCAATTCCAAACTTTTCCATAACCTCATTAGCCATTCTTTTTGCTTCAAGGGTCATCGTATTGCTTGCGTACCTATTGAGTTGATTGTGAAGATCGTGAAACTCAGGATTTGAATTAGGATGTTCTTCCCCGATGAACGGTGCCAAAGCTGCACCGTGTTCGCCAACATTCATCATAGCTCTTCCAAATGGGCTCATTGTGTATGCAGTGTGTGGTATCATCATAACTGAGCCTTGACCATCTATTTCTGACGGATGTAAATGATGATGATGTGCTGAACCTCCACTCCAATTAGCTCTCTTTCTCTCAAAATCCAAATTTATCTGTGAATCAGATGAAAGAATGTCTGCGTATTGTTGACCATTCGGCGAATTAGCCGCGCCGGGGTAATGTGACCCTGCAATCATATGTTTGCCTATAATTGGAAGTGCGTCTAGTAACAGATTGCTTAGCCAAGAGCCTGTAAATATCTTTGAGTAAGATTGCATGAAAACTTGTTTGAGTGAGTTAAGGTCTCTGCCAACACCACCCCAATATTGGTATGGCTCCCACCAATGATAATTGTGATTCTTCTCTCCCGCTTCAGTCCATGGAGAGCTGTGATAGCGGTCAGGAGAGTTGGGCATATCAGGTTGTGTAGGGCCGGATTTGTCAGCTGGTCTTGACCACCATGCTTTGAGAGGAGTGGCTCTGTCTCTCCAATTTCTAAGTAATCTATCAAATGTTATGCCACCTTTCTCTTGCATCTTATTTATCACAGTTCTAGCTTCAGGTGATTTCGGTTCTGAAGACATCGATAATTCGGAAAGCAGTCCCATTATGACCTCCCTTTGCTCGCCGGTTTGATATTCAAGACCAAATAAGTATGATAGTAAGCCATAATCTCCTGACAGCTCCTCCTTCTTTTGTTGCATATAGCCCTCATCGGTTAGCTCAGGATATCTGTTTCTATCAACCGAATATAGATCAAACATGCTTTCAGTGGGGTCGCCATAATTATCTAAAACGGCCATTAAATCGGGCCTTATTCTTCTTTCCATCTCTCTATGAGCTTTCATTGGCTCACCTATGAATTTCAAAACTATATCCACATACGCCGGGTCTCCGTGAGCACCTCCATGAAGAAGAGGACAACTGTTAGACTCAAAATCAAATGGTTGGTGCTTTCCAAACTTATTGTCCATTTCTGCCTCTGGCCAATCGCCAGAGTAGCTCGTAGATATTTTGGTGTGTCCCGCGAGAAAGGCTTGCATGTCCGTTGGCATGACCATCTTGGAAGGAGGCATCGGTTTGTCTAAGTCTCTCATAGAATAGGCAGGAGGGTCAATTGCTACAGCTACAGTAGCAGTGTCAAAACTTGTAACCTCGACCTCTTCTAGCTTAGATAGATATGATTTAAGATCATAATTTTGACCTGTGAGAGAAGATAGCAGAACGTCTGTTCGTTGTCTGACTATCTCTTCTGACATTTACTCACCTCATAGGCGAGCAAAGACTTCTTCTGTAAGGCTCGCAATCTCCTCAATTATTCCCAAACTGCCGGGATATGCCTTTCTCAGAGATGCAAGAGCGTCTTCAGCACTATCTAAGTTATCCGTGACTCCACCGGCATAGTTCAGATGCATGTGGAGGCTAGTGCCCTCTGGAGCAGGACTCGATGGGCCACTGTAACCTGTTTGTGCTGCATATGGCATCTTTGCTACCTCACTCACAATGGATTTACTTGGCCCGTCATTCATAGCTGGTAATCTGTGATTGGTTGAATACACAGTAGCTCTAGTGCCGGCTGGTTGTTCTAATAACTGAGGAACTCCATTCTCGACTGTGGTTTCTTGCTCGTACTTGACAATGATGCCTCTTTCTCTTAGGAATGCAGTGGTTGCATCTTCCTTTTCGACCTTGCCGTGAACTCTATCGCACTGTGCCTTCTCTTTTGCCGAACACTCGGAGTATCTCTTGCCGAAGTTCTTCATGCAGTATTTGTTTTTCTCACTCATGTCAGCTTTCTTAACATCTTTCTTGCCTTTCGTGGCCCCGGCAATCTTATCTGCAAATGTAATTTTATCATGAGGTGGTGCCAAAGCAGCGAAATCAGCATCTCTTCCCTTTGGCTTTGGAAGCTTAGGTTTCTTTCCCATTCCTCTATCGGATTTGTAGCCTTTGTCACTGTCATCAGCCTTCTTAGTATCTTGAGGGCAACAAGTTTCGTCCTTACACATGCCTTTTTCCATTCCCATTTTACAGCCCATGCCATATTTTGCTTTCACTACACTTTCAAGCTGGTTTACAATACCTAACAGCTTCCCTTCTGGCGTTTCATTCATTGGATCAAAGTATCTTAGACTCATGCTCTCGTAGCCTCCTCTGCATCAATCCACTCTTGTAGCTCGTCGTATCTGGATTTAGACTTCTGAAAAACCTCTCCCGTGCCCTCAAACGGGCCTCCGAAAGAAGTTGCATCATCTACTCCCGCTCTATTCAATGGATCGAATGTTTCATCTGCATGAGGAGTGGTCATCTTCATCCACCCCGCCTTTCTCATCATAGTCTCAGGGTCAGACACCGCTTTCCTAAGCTCATAATTTTCGCCCTCGACAGAAGCTATTCTCTCATTGAGAGTTCTTAGCTCGGAAACTATTTGCTTCATTATCTCAAGCTCTTGATTTTCATCGGACATCACATTCTACCTCCCATCATGCCGTCTAATGCTCCCATGCCCTGCATACCCATTGGAGTCACTGGTGGCATAGCAGCGGTTAGGTTTGGTGTGCCAACTGGCGCATCGTAGTTCATCAGTGTCCTAACTTCTGGGTCTTCCATGAGAAGAGAAACCGACCTTTGTGTGATTAGCCCTTGTGACCTGAGTTGCTCTACTGCATTTGTCATAGTAGCTAAGGAGTCAGTGCTCATGCCATTTTGTTGAAGTATGGCTATGATAGCGGGCCAAGAGCCCAAATGTGCCATCATTTCGCCCAATTGACTGGAAAGAGTATCCAAAAACTGTTTTGAATTTGTCTGTGGTGGTTGTGGTGGGGTCTGTGCAGTTGGAATATTGGACAGTGCTGAACCGGCGGCTGTTGCAGGATCAGCTGTGTTCATTGCTCCTTGTGGGTCTTGCTTGATAAGCATGGAGTCTCTAATCTCCAGTGACCTCATTCGGTCGGCGATAGTGCCTCGATTAGAAGAGAATCCTGCCATAGTTATACCTCAATACACTGTGTGTGGTCGATAGAGCTTACTGGTTCTACCTGCTCTAACCACACCAAGAGCTGAGGCTTCCTCTCCACCGGAGAATGACTTATCGGTATTCGACGGGTTGAATTGAACTCCCTTCTGAAACACTGATGGATCATGGGTCACTGCTTTGTTGAGTGAATCGTACAAGCTCAAATCCTCTCTGAGCAACGCCATTGCGTTAGTTGCCGCGTCAAGATGCTTCTCTACAGCTAGACGGTCTTCAGTTTCAATGGCCTTTGTTAGTGCTTCTAACGCGGCCGTAGCTCTACGAGCCATTGGGTCCATTTTTTTTAGGTCAAACAGTGAGTCGCTCATGCCTATCATTACTTCCACATATAACAATCGTATTCAAGACTTCTGCTTAGGGTCGCCCCTCTCACCTACTAATTTCAACCTTCTGAGAGTGTTGTCAACTAGCTTCATGGCTTTGGGCTTATCTGTATTTTTATCTCCTTTGGAACTTGTAGGAGAGCCCTCATTTCGTATGACGCGCTCATTTCTCTGAGTATGGCCCTGTCTCCGTAGAGGTCGAAGTTGAGTCCCTCTGACAGCTATCATGGCAGACCCATCAGGAACACTTCCATGTATTGGGTCTGTGACCTTACGCTTAGCAATCTCCCAAGCTTTCTCAAATATCATGCAATAGCCCTCCATGCTTTCTCAAAGCTGTTAGGAGCCCATGCATCACAAACATGATCTGCACGACAGTTAAAGTCATACCATTCACAATAACCAGTCATGGGGTCTTTCGTCTTTGATGAGTCCCATGCTTTACAATTGCCACAATTCTTACTGGTAGTAGCTTTCCTATAGTTAGGAGCGTCTTTCTTGGCCATTAGCAATTCCACCTCCTACGAGCTGCCTTGCCTCGTGGCCCTTTCCAGCTTCTGCTACGAGCACAAAATGACTTCTTTCTGGCCGCTCTCTTGCCTTTTGGATTCTTTTCAGTCACCGGAGCTTTGAGCTTTGATCCAGTAGCTCTGTTGTATTTGGCCCTACCTTTAGCAGTCAAACCACCACCTTCCTTGACAGATTGCTTCTCACCCCTGCCTACCGACAGACTTGGGCCAGCTTTGAGCAGAACGGCTTTGACCAGAGATTGACAGGTATCGCACTCACAGACGGATTTAACCATGGTTGGCTTTCCTCCTACGCCCTGTGGCTTACTTCTCTTTCTTCTTGTGGCGGCTTTCTTTTCCTTGGCACTCATCGATCCTGCCGTTTTCGGAGTCTTAGAGCTGACTTTCTTTGACGGACGACATTTCGGATAGCCCCTGCTCGACTTGTCAGCATCGTCCCTGCCGCACGGCGGGTGTTTGCCATCTTTGTCTTTGCGTGAGACATCCACCCACTTCTCCTTGAACCAGTCTCGGAGGTCTTTTCTGAGCTCGTCTTCGCTCCATTGTCTGAGCTGGACATTCATTTCTTCCCCTTCTTTGACTTCTTCTTCCAGCCCCCGCCTTTGGATTTATACCATTTAGAAGCCCAAGCGTTAGCATAAGCTGAAGGATATACATCGAATTTAGCACGAGCCTTTGACTTGGCCTGTGACCATAGGCTTGGATTGGTTGGAGCGTTGTCTCCCTTTGCGATTTCCCAAGCTACGTCGAAGGCTCCCATGTCACTCATCACCCGACCAATCGTTTTTGTCTGTTTCGTCTGACTTCTGGACAGGAGCCCCACCGCCTTGTTGAGCTGCTGCTGCTTCGGCTGCGACCGCTTCAGCCTGTAATTCCTCTGGAGAGGGCTCAGCGAAATCGAACTTCAGGTAAGCATCGTCTATATCGTCTCTGAGCTTGGCTTTGTAACCTGCTTGTTTCATTTGCATCATGTTACGGATAGCCATCTCATCTCTTCTCATCTGCATGATTTCATCCTCCTCCTCATGAGGTGTCAGAGATATCTTCCACTCATCTATCCCGAAGGCTTCCATTAGTGCGGGGAAGACGAGCCTATCGTAAACGGACTGTGAATATGAAACAGACCTGTTGCTGACTACGATCTGCATACCTTCGTTATTCAATCCGCCTCCTGTTACGTCATTCATAAATACATTAGAGACACCATAGAAAGCAGAGATTCTCTGCCTTATGTCGTCCTTTATGGGGATGTATTGTAGCTCTTCTAATGTATCCATCATCCTGACATACTCAAGGCCACCACGTCCTGATTCTGTTTCAACTCCTATGGTCGGTATGTAGTTCGGGTCTCTTTCAAGATGCTCTTGAATGTTACGTGCGGTTCGCTCTACGGTCTCCATGTTGGATGACTTGATTACCATGACTCCTCTTGGCATTCTCTTTTTCTGATATGCCGAATAAACATAGTTGTCCATGGCGATGAGTGTATTGACCTGTCTCCACATAGTAGCAACGGGACTTCGTCCATACAGCTTGGAAGGGGACCACTTGCTAATATGTATGACCTCGCCTTCAGTATATACTTGTCCAGAACCAACACCGGCTAAATTCATGTAATGAATTGGGACCACTCTCATACCGGTAACTGGACACTTTGCCTCTGAATCGGATGTCCTAAAAGACCGGTCAACTAAGCTAGTGTACTGAGACCCACCGCGCACACCCCTTTTGTCAGATACTATTCTCATGAATATAGGATCAGCTCTTGTTATCTCTTTCACTCTGTAAAAGGCGGGCTTTCTGGTTTTAGGGTCTACAAAGTATTCCTTAGTGACTATGATATATGCATCGTCTACTATGTTCAAGTCCATCTCTATTTCCTTTAGAACGTCAATAAATGTCTGTCCCATACTGTTTTTTGTGGTAAACACCGAGTCCGCATATTCCAGTTGTGATCGGTCTGCTTTGCGTACTTCCCCTCCGTCTTCTGGGTCAGTCTCATACTCCTGATTATATTCTTTACCGGAAGTCACGCCTTTTACCACAAATCTAGGCTTCCAACCCCAACCCTTCCTAAATGTCTCTACTGTGAGGTGATTAAGTATAGAACGAAGTACCATGCACTCATATGCGGCCGCGTATAATGCCGGTATTGTAATTCCCTGTAAAAGAGGAGGCTCTTGTACGCCAGACGTGAACAAGGGCATGGTTGGAGTGGGAGTCGTGTGCCTCTCCATGTCCATTCCAACAGCAGAGAACAGACGGTCCATTCTCTGTTTATCCAATGCCATCAGAGCACACTCTCCCTCATTTCATCGAATGCGTCCACACCTATATTCTTAGACTTTAAGAACGCGACTTGATCTTTCTTTTTTAGAGATTCATAAGTCAAAACTGTCATGGCGTTATCATCTCCATCCAACGCTCTCTTCAATAGTGATATATTTGTTTTTGGCTCATCAATAAATGAGTATGAAAGGTCGAATGCCTTTCTTATTCCCTCTTCGCCATCTATGCAAAGTCCGGAGCTAGCGGCCCTAACAGCGTCAATACCAAGCTCATGATTCAACGCCGTTGCATACCATGGAGCAGTAGGGGCTGAGAAACTGAGTTCCAAACGTGGATTATAACGACTATCATACTTCACATCTGCATTGTTTTCAATCAAGCCGGCTATGAACCTACCAGCGTCCTTGAGAATCACATCTCTCCGTTTAACATCATAGAACAAACCTCTGCCCACAGACTTACTCAGCTCTCCCACGGATATTATGTCAAACAGGAAGCCGTGCGATTTGATTAAAGAGGATATTTCGGCAGGGCTAGCAGCCACCCCATTGAACTTGAGAGTCTGTGCATTCAATGCGCCTCTATCCAAAAGAAGTTCTGCACATTGTTTGAGTATGCTTCTCTCCCTCATTGAGAGCCTTATGTCTGCATCAATAACCTCCCTCCAACTTTCGTATGATTTTGTCTGAGATGCAACGTCCTTGGCGTCCGACCACATTTTAACAAATCTTCTAAATGGTATGCCAAGTCTGTCCGAGTATCGATTTAGGTTGTCATAGTCTACGTCCGTGAGTGGTAAGGTCTTTACTAAATCGGGTGAGACACCGGGGAATGACGCAAGAATTGCCTGTTTCTCCTGCATCAATAATGGATACAATGCATCTAATGTAGACATTTCATTTTTGAGAATAAGAAGAGACGCCATTTCTGATCCTGTCATACCAAAGTTGTTTACAAACCAATTCTTGTCAATTGACAGTTTTATCTCATTCGGGTCTTGAAGCAATCCTGTTTTATTTGGAGCGTTTACCTCAGTCCCTGCTTGGTCCGTTTCCGGACTATCACTTTCAGGGTTATCCATGCCTCGGACTCCAACTCCTTGCCCCTGCTCAGTCTTTTGTTGCGTTTTCTTATCGGCCTCAGCTTGTGCAGATGCTTCTTGTTCAGCCGTTTGAAGCTCTTGAGTAGCGGTCTCTACTTCTCTTTCCTTGGCCGATAATTTATCTTTTGCAGCCTCTATCATAGCATCAGCCACCTTACCTCCAGCATATCCAGCAACAGCAGCAGCCGCAGGATTTTTTCTAACGTCGAGTGCATCACTTAAACTCTCGACGCCTGTTATACCATCAATATACCGCTTCTCAAGCATCGGCCCACCCCAATCTGTTACGCCATGTCGCTCCGTCGAGGATCACAATGTTCTCTCTGTATTCCTTTGTAGCTTGCACTGCAAGTGCTAGAGCTATGACCATATCATCGTGAGCACCTAGACTCTCCATCTTGCCACTTTCTAACATGGTGAAATATGATAGCTCAGTCAGAAGAGCATTCATGTGTCTTCTAGTAGCTCCCTCATCCTTGTATGGAATCAATAAGTGCTTTTGCTCAAAGTGCAGTTGTAAGGTGTGTATGAGTGCTTCTTTCTTCATTCTACTCATATTGAAGGGTTTAATGGGTAAGTCGCTGATTTCTTGTAAGACCTGATTGAATGCCATGGCGAAATTGTTAGTCTCAAGCTCGATTATAACAGGATTGAATCTGGCATTAAGCTCAATTATTTTTTCAATTTGTTGATTGAAGTCCATGTTCTTCTCATGGTGAACGTGTATCACACGCTTGTGCCTATTCTCATCCATGCCAATTACCATCATACAAGTATAGTCAGCTCTACGGTCTGCACTGATAGCTGGATCCCAACCTATGTAATAATTCAGACTTTCATCTGGGTCAGGATAATACGATAATGAAAGCGTATCATCTTTGACTCTGTCCAATACTTCTTCAGGGAATAAGCTAGACTCACTAGCTATTGGCTTACACAGATACTCTCTGGTGAAAGCAATTGATGTCATTTCGCCCTTCCTAGCATTCAATGCGTCCAAATTCCATCTTTCTGGCCACAATGGTTCACCAGTAGCCTCGTTGATCGCAGGATACTCTCCAACTGCATACCCATCGAGACTCTTTAGCTCAGAATAAAGGTCAGTGTATGAGAATGGAGTTCCTACTATGCAGAGCTGTGCAGTGTGGTGAAGAACAGGTAGAAGAGCCGTATAGAACCATGTGGCTATAGCTTTGAGTTGAGTCTGTGCTTCGCTTGACAGTATATCGTCAAGAACCACTATGTCAGGGTGAGCACCACGAACAGCCTTACCGACAGACATGGCTCTGATTGATGACTTGTTAGTAAATTTGAACAACTGCTTTGCCCAACCTCTCTTCGGTTTCAAATGGGCTAGAGCTGGAGTTGTCATGATGAGTTCGTCCATCTTGGCCATGTGGTCTATGGATTGATGCTGACTGTGGCTGAAGAAGAGAACCTCTGTATTGGGAGTGTACGCCATTCTCCACAACAGGTAGCACCTGAAGAAGACCGACTTACCATGGTCACGACTAGCTATGACACATATCTTGCTATTGTTCTGTGCCATCTCATACCACTCTTTGTGGAAATCGGCTAGTTGAAACCCACAGATGTCCTCAAAGAAGAACCTAAAATCTCGTCGCCCCATGTCAAAATCGACTTTACTCGTGAGTTTCTGAACTGCTTCACTCATCTAGCTTCCACCCCTTTGGTAGCAACCTCATGTCATCCACGGGCACGGACTCGCCTTGTGTGAATACTGATGAGGGTAACAGACTAACGTCATCTCCTGACCTAGTATCAAAACCAGCATGTTTCAAAGCATCTTCCGGTTTTTCCCCTTTGATGAGGTCTGTATCGATCTGAAAGGTCGGAGTATCATCATATGTCACTTCTGGAGGCTGCTCCTCCGTCATAGCAAACGCATTCTGATTGTAGAACGGATTTGCGAAGGGGTCTTTGACAACAGTCCAAACATCCGAATGAATGTCATTTGACTTTTTTGCTGCTAGATCCAAACCTGCCTTCAAGTCCTCTCTAAGCCCTTTTACATCTCTGCCAAACTTATTGGCCATAAATTTTAGATTTTCTGGTGTCAAGAGGTTTTTTGCGTATTTTTTAGCCTCCTCATTACCTCCACGAGCCATGTCCATCAATCCGTTATAAGCACCTAACATATCATCAACGGCAATTGGATTGCCACTGGCATCACTATCTTCAGTCAGCATGTAGTACATGTTTCCAAGAGTATCAGATGGGTCTACAGGCGGGTCTTCATCCGGAATAACAAAACTTTGCCCTACCTCTGCTGTTCTTTCTCCGACAGGTGGTTTAGGCTTTTCGACGACCTGCCCTAGTCCCTCTGGTGTGGCCATGACCGTTTCTCTAACCGACTCCTCCCTTATCTCAGGCTCTGGTTCCGGCTGATCGGCTGGGACTGCTAAAGTGTCTCCTCTAGTTTGTTGCTCCTCTGCGAGCTGTGCTTGAAGTCTGGCGATTTCCGCATATCTCCTTTGATTGCGCTCATCCTTGGCTCTGATCTGCCGTCTTGCATCCATAACAACCTCAGCGGGGTTAGGTGCGCCAAGGACTTCAGCATCAAATTGGGCAAGCATTCTAGCTCTCGCCTCTTCCCTCTGCCTCATGCGATCTGCATACTCGTCAAAGCCGAAGTCTCTAGCTAATCCCTCTATGAAGCTGAACTTGCGAATGTCATCGTTTTGGACTTCTCTCCAAGCAGTGTCAAAGACATCATCCGTAGGCATACCGAATGACCTCCGTGGATCGAATGTCTCGACTTGCCCTCATCCCTTCTTGCGTTTTCAGGAGAATGGATAGCTCAGGGTTATACTCTGCTAGACTGCGTGTTATAGTCGGGTTCTGCTGTCTTTGTCGAATAGCGTCGTAACCCCTGCCAGCTAGGTTTAGACCAGCTTCAAGAGCTCCCCCGAACATGGCGTATGCGGCGGGCATTCCCAACATCCCAGCTGTTGCAGTGGGATTTTGCATAGTATATTTTGCAGCCGCTCCTACTCCGGGTATTTTTATACCTCCTTTCTGACCCGCAAATAGTGGTCTTCTACCGGTTTGTTGAGAAGGTGGTGGAGTTTGCCCTTCGACTGGTTGTTCAGTTGGTGGTTGTCCTCCTGTTTGCGTATTTGGTGGCGTCGTACCTGTATTCATACCTGTTCTTTGGAGCATAGGGTCGTCTTCTGTCACTGGCTCCTGCCGAATTTCTCTAATCTGAGTCTGAAGGTCTTGGCCCGGACTTGTTATTTTGCCCTCGGTCATATCACTCCTCTCTTGGTCGAACTCACCAGTATCAAGCCCTGCAAAGCCCGGACCCCTACTAAGCAGTCTGAGTTTCCTTTCTCGTTCTTTTGCCTCCTTTCTATCCTGCTTCTCTCTATCTAGGTTCGCTCTTTGCTGTGTAGCGTATCGGCTTTGCTGTTCCTGTGACATCCCTGTAGCAAGTCTTTGACTTTCAGCCGCATTTGCAGCTGTCGGGAGCTGGCCCCTTCTCATAGCACGAAGCCTATCCAATGCAGCTCCTCCAAAATTTTCTAACGGTCCACCCGACTTTATTCGTCGTGGAGGAGGAGTAGGAGTATTTAGACGGGACGAGTATGGACTGGGGTCGGACTTGGCGAATTCACTGAAGAGGGTGTGTGATACATTCATGAGAAAGCCACCTTCACTAACTGCACCTGCTCGTGTTCAATGCCCATGGTTTTGGCTATGTTTCGCCAATCCCCCTTTGTAAACAATATACCGATCACATCAGTGGTCGGTCTTTGGATGTGTGCGCCCATCATGGCTATGTCGGTTGGAGACTCCACACTGAAATCCGGAACGTCGAATTTATCTTCGATTGTTGCCTTTGCGAGCTCCATTTGCACCATTTCTAGGTATTCCTCAATCTGTGAAGCATCACTTTTAGACACAGAAGTGTCACCCTTTTCTATCTGTGATAGTAGTCTGGCGATTTGATCTTGTATGCTATCGCCTCCAGTACCCCGCTGACCTGTATCGGACAATGGTATATTTTCTTTTATATCGGGAATGGGTTCTGGGGTCGGTATCGTAGAGAGAAGGTATCTACGAAGGTTAGGGTTTTCAGAAAATAGCCTCCGGTCGAGAGGTGAAGGAGGTCTGTCCGTCACTACTGAAGGCAGGACTTCATCAAGTGGCCTCGGTGGAGGAGGCACGTCATTTGGTCTGGGTGGAGGTGGCGTGGGAGTCACCATAGGCGGAGGCGGAGGCGGTCTCTCCACAGGTGGTGCGACAGTCGGGTCTGGCCGTGGAGTGGCCTGCTGCTCCACTGTAGAACGAACACTATCTGTGGTAGTGATGGGATCAGCGGTGGATACTGCATCTCCTTGGTAGTGGTCGGGCATCATGCCGGTGGATGAGTGGTGATCGATCAAAGCCTCCTCCCACACTCTCTGTTTTCTGGTACCAGTTGTACGCCTGACTCGCTCAATGAGGTCACGAGCTTCTTCTTCACTCATGCCGTGCATGGGAGATGTTAGTGTTTTGATGGCTCTTTTATTGAATCTGCCAGTGGTAGGGTCCATAAGAGAATTATTTGCATTATGGTGCATATTTTTATACCATTTTTCTTCCTGTGTTTCTGGATGCACTATCGTTTTGTTTTGTTCATAATTATCGATTGGAGGTGCTGTCGGGTCCATACGCTGAGCTTCAATGTCCTCTTGCTCGGTCGTCTCTTCGGATATCGGCATCTCCGGGTCTTCTGCTCTCATGTTCCTAGCTAATGTGGACTCTAATGCATGGTGATGAAGACCAGTGGTGGTGAAAGCGTTGTTAGTAGCTAGGTAATCTCCCACCGCTGAATTTACCGATTCCTCTACTGATGGCTGAGGGTTGACTTGTGAAGAAGTGAGAATCGAATCTTTGAACTGAAGAAATTGTGTGTTGTCATGGAAGCTAACCGCTCTTCGCTTAGAGGGGTCTTTGTGTGCTCTGATGTACCTATCTCTCCTGCCTCCCTTGTCCACTCCCATCGATTGAAGAGCTTCTTCATAGGGACGTGCCCACCCCTCTGGCGTGGTTTTGGACATCATAGGAGAGAGAATGTGCGTAACCAAAGTTCCACTCGCATCAAAGGGATTGACGGCCCGTGTTTTCTTATCCATTACCTGTTCGCTCACTTGAGCCATAGCCCCTCTTCGCCAAGGCGAATTTACAGTCACCCCGTTTTGGTCTATGGTGAATGCAGGGGGCATTTCTGAAAACCCCCTTTGTGCATTTGCATTTATCCTATTTTGTTGTTCTATTCCACTGTTAATCAATGGAGCTCCTTGACGTATTGCGAGAGCTATGGCATTATTGTACTCAGGATTCGTAGGGCCATCGTGTATAGCCTCCGCAACCCGTTGAAACTCTGGATCGAGAGTGTTCTTCAGGGCCATATCAATAGCATCTATCTCAACACCAGTCAGTTCGCTTTCCAAGACATTTATCCTTAATGATGGGTCACTAAAGAGGACACTTAGCCCTTCATCTGGGTTAGCTAGAATAGCTTGTGCCAAAGCATCCATGTCAAAGGCACCATAGCCCTTCTGAATGATATACCTATCAAAGTCAAACACCCAAGAGCGGTCCATCATCTCTTGCCCACCACGCCTACTACTGTATTGATAGACGTGTCCTCAAACATCCAAGGGTCCAACCTCTTGGTCCCTCCCTGTGGTGCCGAAGCCACGTTCTCTGATGCCGTAGCTCCCCTCTTCGCATTCTCTTCATGTTCAGGAGTCGCCTTAGCTAGCTTATTCAGCTTACGAAGAAGAGCTTCTATCTTCTTCTTGAGGGCGATTATCTCTGTTCTGGACAAGCTACCGGGCTTCATCTTAGCAACAAGTGGATCAGCAGTTCCAAGAGGGTCTCCTATTGCTCCTGCGAGCAACCTATCCATAGCTGCACCAGACCTCATACTCGTCGGGTTCCTACCTGCTATCTGTGCAGCACGACCTGCCCCTCCTTTCGTTCCACCGATATATCCTCCACGAGTTTGAGCCTCTGACACACCTGCACCGGCAGACCGATGCTGTGTAAACTGTCGTGGCAGAGCTCCTGTCTGCCTCCTGAGCTTCTCGTTGGCTAGTTTTCTAGCGTATGCGACAGGGTCACGGAGCCTAAGAGGAAGCTCAGTCGATGACCCCAAACCGAAACGACGACTGAGGGCCCGACCGAACTGTTGATTTTTAGAGTCTCTATCTATCGCATGTCGTACAGCAGCAGCACGAGTCCGAGACGTTCTCTTTGGATCACGACTAGCCGACCCTTTGAGTTTGCCACCTGCCTTTGTTCTACCCTTCATTCCGGAGCGTTTCTTCTTTCTCTTGTTGCTACGCTTTGATCTCTTCTCTTCTTCCTCAGATTCTTCGTCCTCAGAATATTTTCTGCCTCTGTATTTCCTCTTAGCCTTCTCTATGTCTGATTTACCAAATGCACCTAATGAGTTATCTCTACCATATGTGACATATGGCGTGTCACTTCTAGCTGGGCCTCTGTTGGCACCGGCTGCAAGAGACAGGCCCCTTGCTCCAAGGTCAACACCCAATCTGGACTCAAGTAGCTTGTTTTCCTCTTCAAAACGAGGAGACCTCAGAACAGCATCGTCCATCTCCTGTGGCTTGATTGAAATGTGCTGTAAAGCAGGAGCTAACTCACGAAGGGCCTTTTCCCTTCTCTTTTTTGGGTCTCTTTGGTCCCGACTCTCACTATCCTCTGTAGTGTTTCTTGAATTGTGAGATAAACCGTCATCGTCCTCATTTGGATTAATCTGAAGATCAAGAACCTCTCTAGGGTTGTATCCTCCAGTAAACTCCTGTGTTCTAGGACGGTAAATGTTGCCAATGTCCCTTGGGTTTGCTGATACCATTCATAGACCTCCTTACTTGAACAATGCTCCCCTTGCCTCGGCATTATAGAGCTCTTCTTTCATCTTCTCAATCCTTTCCTTTTGCCTAATCGCTTTAAATGACCCTGATACTTGTAAGGGAAGATTCAGATACCAATGTGATAAAATAGGGTCTCTGGCATATGATTTTGCTATATCCACATAACACTGTTTCAGATTATTAAGTTCCTTCATAATTTCTATGAATTCTATATCTTCATTGTCCTCTGCCACAAATTCATAGATTAGCCATCTTACAACAGCGTTCTGGACTAATACTTCCGAAGCAGCTAACTCGGCTTCTTCTCCAAGGCCATAGTACACCATGGAGTTCTTCCATTCATCTACTACGAAATCAAGTGCGTCCATCAACAGGAAGAGGCCATCGTAGTCATTTGGGTACGACCCGTGTAGCACTTCGGCAAAGTCTGCGGAGTGTGGGCCGGTCTTCAGTTGAAGGTCATCATGACTCGGCCTGTCTAAAGGATCGTTCATTCGTCCATCACTCCTGCTTCGGCCAACATAAGTCTAATCGTTCTCCATTCATCGGGTGCCTTCTCGGAAAAATGCTGTTGTAAGATGGTAATCACAGACACACTTTCAACCTTATCTACTTCCTTGAGCTTATCCATCCATTTGGCGAGTTCTCCGAGAGTTTCACGCACCTCTCTGTGTAGTTTTATACCGAGGTCTAAGTCTTTTGTAGACACTAAATCCGGAGAGTTGAGCATTTGCTCCTCGATACGGTCTAAGTGAAGAGATAAAATATTGTCCATCCTATTCATATTTCTCTCGACTCTTTGTAAGCTATCTGTTGTGGTTTGTATAGCTTTAGGCAAGACCTCTATGTTCGCCTGACGCTGTATCAAAGGTTTAGTGTGCTTTTCCATGTGATAGCTTATTGTGGACTCTGCGATATCAAGCTCCTCTGAAAAATCCGTTATGCTAGCTCTCTGGTCTAATATGGAGGATTCTATCTCCGCTCTTTCAGGATGTGTGCATACGGGACACTCCACATTACTCTGATTACTGAACTGTCCGCTGTGTCTCCTCATATGTGTGTGTGAAGTACCGTTTGGCCAGCCCTGATCCCTGTCTAACACATCAAGGTCGATAATTCCAGCTCGAAAGTTAGCCTCAAAGTCATCTCTTTCTGGATGCTGACAGAATGGGCAGGTTTTGCGAGTCCGCCGACCACTCATGGTCACAGCATGTTATACCATGGTTATTGGCTATTGTGCTTCGTGCTTTCTCATATGTATGCCACAGTAACCCTTCTGTGACTTATCGGACATACGTCTCTGACACCTAGCTCCTGATGATGTTATAGCTATGCATCGCTCTTCATCAGATGGGTTTCTATAACATTCAACACAGACTCCAGTCTGATACTTGCTCTTCTTCTTCAGTGGCTTACCACATTTCGTACATACCTTCTTTCTGGTTATCAATTTGTCAGCTACTGCATGCAGGTCGTTGATATCAAAATCACCATCGCCGTCTTGATCCAATTTTCTCACTAAGTTTTTCTTTGCCTCTTTCAAGTCCTTGAAATCAACCTTACCATCTCTATTGACATCAAACGGGCTATAAGACATTCTTTCCTGTCTGTAGGCTGCTGCTGTCGGAGGACGGTAAGGCCCCGCCATCGACATTGATGGGGGGCTCAGCGAAAAGCTGCATACTGTCTGACTGCTAAGAAGAAGGTGAAGAACAGACCAAAGATAGCTAGCATCGAGAATGTCGGGTCCATACTAGGGCCTTTCCATAGCATCACAGAGGTAATCAAAAGAGAGAATGCAATAATGAAGATCATGGTCGCGCTCTCTACAAGCAACTTATTCGGTGCGAACATCTCCATGGTGGTGTCCATCATGTTCGTCCCATATGGCTGACTGTTAGGTCGTTTGTCATCTCTTCTGTCCATACTACTTACCTCACACCAATGCTCCTGCGGCCATTGTTCCCATCGATGGCATGCCACTCTGTTGCATCTGTTGGCCAAGGATAGTCCCTAACATACTACCAAAGAAGCCGGGTTGATTTTGGCCAGATAGCATTGGGTTGTGTGCGCTGAGAAGCATTTGAGTCTGTTGTTGATTCATCTGTATCTGTTGATTCGCAGCAGCCTGAAGACTCTGAAGTGTAAGAGCTAAGTTCTCTGCGGACATTGTAGCTATATTGGTTGGAAGCGTAGTCATGTCAAGAGATATCTTGCCATCCTCTCCTGTGGTAAGTTTGACATTAGCAAAGAAATCCTTTAACGCCATAGTCATTACTTCACCTACAAGATTCATAGTAGTGGCAAAATTTTGTGAAACGATAAAAGCTGAAACAGGGTCATAATACTGCAATAACCTAGATGTGGCCATGACTGGATCATTCGCCATTTGTTGCATCATGGGATTCTGCCCCATCATTTGCATTTGCATCGGGTCCATCATACCATTCTGCATTCCATAACCACCCATACCGCCCATGGCACCATAACCAGCATTGTTGGCGGAACCAAAGGTCTGAGCGGGCGTCGTCGTTTCATTTCTGTTAAAAAACCAACCCATTGTTTATCACATTCCTTTTTATTGCCCCGCATTGCCCTCTGTATTAGGTATTTGGGGAGTTGGAGGTGCTTGTGCTGGCGTATTGGGCACTGGTGGCACTTGCGGCACTTGCGGCACTTGTGGGACGCCCATGCCCATGGTCTTTCTCTGTAACATGGCATCTTCGATTTGTAAGGCTCTAAGGTCAAACACCACAGTCACCAAATCCGCTACGCCAGTAATCGGATTGGGGTACTGCTGAAGACTGATTCCCTTTTTGTGCTCAGCATCCTGTCTAATCATTTTAAAAAATGGCTGATATTTTACCAAGGACTCTGTAGTAGCCCTGTTATTACTGCTTGACATGCCACCCATAAGACTGCTTACACCGGGTACCTTGAGAAACTTGGTTCCCTTTGAAACCGGGCGCAGACCATCTTCTTCCATTTCTTGTTCCTGCACGAGCTTTCTCAACGTGTGATAGATGTGAAGATGTGCAGGACAGAGGGTGCTGTTCATTTCATCGCCATGATCCCCCCGTGTCCTCGCGTGTGGTATCAATGAGTTTCCAGTTTCCTCATCGAACCAGTATATGTCGGCCAGACTCAAGCCAACGTCATAATCGACTATCTGTGCATAATCATTATCCCCTTCTAAGAATCTTCTAACATCGGTGCCACAGCAAGCACACTCAAATGTGCCGTTGTAGCGGTAAATCCTCCAAATACCTAAGAAATAATTAGGAGGTCTGAGTGCCTTTCTGAGTTTTTTGATGTTCTTCTTTCTTGCCTTCTTGGGATTTTTGGGGTCTTGGATCAAAGCTACCTCTACAGTAGGGACAACGTCCTCCTTACCTCCAAATCCACCAGAAGCCCCTGCATTGGCCATTTCAGCTCTTTGTTGAGCTTTTAGCATATTGAAAGATATGCCAGTATTGTTGGAAACTTGCTTCAATTGTTCATCAGTAAGTCCTGAAAGTCTCGCATTAGAATTGCCAAGTGGCCACATCGAGTTGAGGTTCATGTTAGCCATCCCAACCCTGTCAGTCAAATAAACATAGTCCTGTCAGAGAAGTTCTACAATGGATAATAAGACCTTTTCTACATTTACGCCGTGTTGGGCAGAGATGGCGTCTATCTCAGCTCTTACTCCCTTTTTTCTCAGACGTTTTAGCTCCGATCTGAAGGGCACGACTATAGGATGCTCTCTCTGCAACTGATTGGCCCATAGGACGTTTGCTTCGGGAGACCACCAAACATCCATTTTGTTTATCAGAAAAAGAAATACTTTTGGCATATACGTTGATTTAGAGGTTTTTCTCGCCTTTCTTGATATGACTGTGCTTACGTCAGTCCTAGTGATATTGTCGATCAGATACTTGAAAGAGGCAAGAGACTCTTTGAGGAAGGAGGGGCTGGTCAACACACGATGGTCTACCATGAATATGACTATCTCGCATTTGCGAGAAAACATGTCCTCGATCCATAAATTCCTAAATTGTGCCTGACCTGCCACATCGGAATTACTTATTGGTACCCTATCCTTTTTCCAACGAATCAATTTGCGATGTGCCTTGGGAAGTTTTGGCCTACCATTGACCATTGCATGAGAAGTCCTCATCTCGACAGGTATAGGGTCAATATCACCGGGAACCGTTAGATATTGGTCTAAAGTCTTCTTTCCGGTCATACTAGGGCCATAAATACCAACTCTGTAAGGTCTAAGAATCCTATACATTTTCTGCAATGCGGAAATTGACCCTATTAACAAGTGCCCTGCAACGACCGCACTCATGCGACCCGCCCACTTAGACTTGGTCTTTCAGGTATTCCCAGAGTGCGATAGGCGAAGTACCCAATTCGTCTAGTATTATGAGTGTGGCAAATGTTCCGCCAATCCCGATGGCGAGAGCTATGACCGTTCTGACCCACCCGGCTATTCTTTCCATCTTTCGCTCGTATGAGTTTTCGGCTAGCATTTGAGCCATTTCTGCTGCTTGGCGTTCTTGTCTTGTAGTAAATGGCCACATTTATTTCCACCCGTTCGTCTAAGGCTGTTGCTCGTCCTCGGAGTTAGGGGCGTTTGGTAGGCCAAATACATCTCGGCCTTCTGACTGTGCTTGCATTACAGCCATCTGTTGTTGCATCTCAGTGTAATACTGCTGTTTTTGCATCCTTCTGTTTTGCATTTGCATCTGCTGTCTGAACCACTTGTCGTAGCTCGCCTCCTTGGAGAACTCAGCTCTCATGGCCATGCTGTCCCTAACGCCCCCTACTTGGAACAGAACCATGGACGTGCAAAGGAAACCGAAGGCGATCAAGCCGTACTGTAGCCCCATTTCACCGGCCGGAGCATCAGATAGGTACCAGCCCATGTGGGATATGCCCACTGCTGTACCAGTCAAAAGAGACTGCCATAGTAGCATGGCTATTAGATTTACATCTACTCTGTTCGTCGTTTCCATCGGTGGTGGGTTCCACATTGGCATGTTCTGTTGGCTCGGCTTCATAGTTTTCCTTCCCTTTTCAACTCGTCTAGGAGCCTAAAATAATGCTGAAGCGCATGATTCACGTATGACGACTTGGATTCTCTACCCCTTTCCTTCTCCATTCTTCGGAACAATTCGTCCTGCATAACGACAGAAACGTGTCGGCTCATTGGTCAATGTGACATATGGTAGGCTTAAGACAGTTGTCATTGTTGACAGATATCAGAGGGCGATTTCACTCGTTCTGACTCATACGGGCAAACTGTCTTTCCAATATATCTGTTAATCTACTACCATGTTCTAAGTAATTCACAGGTGCCTTTCTTCTAAAGCATCTTCTACAACCTATTTCACCAGTGTCAGGATCAATAACATCATCACACCTTTTCGGATTACCACCAATGGTAGCTGGGCATACCTCGTTCATGTCTGAAGGCACAGCAAACTCCTTTGGAATGAAGCCAGAAGTTGAAACAGCAGGATTTAATTCTAAATCGCTAAACCTACGTGGCATCTTGTTGCCCGGTGGCAGGGACACCCGGATATTCACATTTTCAGGCAGGAAGTCTTCTTGAGGCCCACCTCTAGCCTCCATAGCCTCCATAAGATACGGATACTGACGTGTGGATATCCAATGATTCAAGTCTCTCAGCTCTTCAGGAGTTTGTTGCTGTAGAAGGTCAAAAACCGCTGAAAACTCTTGAGGACTGCCAAAGTCACCCGATGCCTTGTGCCTAACGTAGCCCTTGCCTCTTATGTCGGAAGGTGCTCTCCTACCAAACTGTGCCGTTTTCATGGCACTATCATACATCCTATCCTGAATCGCAGACATATATCCCGGTAAGTCTTCCAATGAAGCTAATTTATTGCGGTAATACCTTCTTTGAGCTGGGTTGAATGCCATTCTCTGCTGTGCAGCGTAACAAGCTTCACAAGCACCACTTCCAGTTATGTGACAAGTGTGCATGGGCATGTCAAGCATCGAAATACCGGGCATCTTACTGGGATTGCCGAAACCAGCCAGCTGTTGTGCCTCCTCTTCAGTACCGCTGAATCTCGGTATCTCCATGCCTTCGAGTGGGTAATCGGGAGTGAATCTGTCTTTTCTTGGGCCTATGAGCTCTTCGAGCTTGTCGGGATTGGCCTCTACAAAGTCGAATATATCTCTAGCTCCACCACCTCCCTTGTCATATGCTACAGCTGGAGGTAGCCTTCCACCAAGTTTACTGTCCCAGAAGAACATCTCTTCGGGGTTCCCCCACTCTTTCCTCCTGCCGGGGAAAACTGCTTTGACCAAGGCCCATGCTTGTTCAAAGTGGTCACTCACGCTATCATAATGAGAGACGATTCATCAAAAGATTGCCGGACAATTCATAGAGGATTGTAAATGATTGCAGATCGCAGGAGGAAGCGACTCGTCTAGTGCTTAACCAGCTATCCCCTAGAATGCTGCAATCATTCCTTTCTACCTCTTCCTCCTGCACCAAACTTATCAACTGAATACACCGAGCGTCTTGTGTGAACGGCGAGCTCAACAACAGCGGTCACTACGGGTATCACGAATTCGTAGCCATAGCTAGAAGGAGAGAGCCGATAGGCTACGTGTTGTTTTCAACCTGTAGTGACGTGAACAGCACATACGGCGATTACTAAAGCGAAGAACCGCACATCGCGCACATGTATATCCGGTCGTCATTAAGCTTCGACGGATTCATATGGCCAATAGAATTGATATGGCCGCAACCACATTTGATTAACATCAGGACTCAAACTCTTCAGTCTCTATGTCTGGCTGTGGCATACCAGACTGCTTCTTTGCTCTGTCTATGAGTGATTTGGGATACTTGATGTTATCAGGAATAAATGGATTAGGAGCAGATGAGCCTCCTGTGGTCATGTCTATATCTCGCATTATCGCATCAACAATTGCATTATTGTCTATCTCTGTCTGAGACGGCCTGAAGTTCTTAAGATCAAAGATGTTAATGGGCACTCCTTCGGGCATTTCTGGCTTTTCAGAGGTTGTTGGTCTCATGTCAGAAAACTTCGTGCCTTCGGGGAGGCCTCTGCCTCCTTCTTTGAGCTGCTTCATCCTCTCTGCAAACTTCTCGCCAAACTTGCTGTAGTCGTCATCTTTCTTAGCAATGTTCCAAGCTGCATCGAAGGCATCTGCCATGATAAGGCAGAGGGGGCAATCCTTAATGAGCTTTCATCCATACCAATTCTCAGGATTGATTGGTGGGTTGTAGGCGTACATCGGCTTTCTGTAAGTGCCACAAGTCATGCAATACTTGTTGTTCCACTCGCCTTCTGCGAGAGTCAGATTAGCTCCGCACTTCCAACACCACGGCGTCTTTCG
>MDSY01013163.1_pt1 | contig 49749 bp, 32 predicted proteins | sample 811131 | NCBI WGS metagenome assembly MDSY01 (sample SAMN05326643, study PRJNA326480) | marine metagenome | isolation source: seawater | place: Atlantic Ocean: South West | collected 2010 | reverse complement strand
TCAGATCGGCGCGTCCGTGACCCCCCCTCCATCCCGTCACCATGGCGGTCACCGCCGATGAGGTGGTTCGGCTGTTCGGAAAGGCCAAGGTTGCGTCTGAGGGCGTGGAGGGGAACACCGTCTCTGAGGACACGTGCGTCGATGTACTAAACACTCTAGCTGCAATGAAAATCCCGCTCAAGCTGTTCATAAGCGGCGGTCTCGGCGACGTCCCCAAGAACCTCAAGAAATTCGCCAAGAAAGGCCCTACGGATTCAATCAAAACCGCGGCGCAGAAAACAATAGACGCGTGGAAGGTGATCATGACCGGGGGTGGGGCGAAGGGTGAGGCGCCGAAAGAGGATGCAAAGGATGACGAGAAAAAGGCCAATGATGAGGAGAAGAAAGCCGACGATGACGACAAGCAAGATCTTGACGACTCCAACAAATCTTTAATACAGTTGCTTGGCCCTGAGCTGGGCGACCCTTTTCGCGACAGAACCCGCGAGTTGATCGCCGAGGCGTTAGCGCTTTGCGTCGGAATGGAAGGGGTGTACGCGAGTTTGAAAGATTGCGCGCAAACCGCGAGTGCTGTTGAAAAGGCGATGAGCAATCGATGGACGGACTGCGGCAAGGAGTACAAGGCGAAGTTCCGGCAATTAAGTTTCAACTTGAAAGACCCAAAGAACCCTGATTTACGGCGAAGTGTGGCGGACGGGGTTATCGACCCTGTGACGCTGCTCGATATGAGTCCTGAGGAACTCGGGTCCATCGAACGGCGACAAAGCAATAACGCAATCAGGGAGCACGCTACGAACGAGGCGGTTCGAGGACAAAAGAAAGAAGCCTCCACGGATGCGTTCAAGTGCGGCAAGTGCAAGCAGCGCAAGTGTACGTACTACCAGCTCCAGACTCGTTCAGCAGATGAGCCCATGACCACGTTCGTCACGTGCGTCAACTGCGACAACAGGTGGAAGTTCTGTTGAGGTGGGGTTGGGGGAGAGGAGTAGTCTGGGGGAGACCCATACGTTTCCAAAGCACTGCTATACGAGAATTATTGTGAGTGAAACGCATTCATGTTATTCAATTAGATCACGCACTACTTGCCAGTCTTACCAGTACCAGTATCACCCCCTTCCGCTTGTTCACTCCTCAACGCAATCTCAAGAATCTCGTGTATCCTCCCCACCATTTCCCGCGGGTCATCCAGCGCTCCGGCGGCGACCCGCGCGTTGTCAAACACCTGCTCTGCTATTATCTTCGCGGTTTTCTTTTTCGTCTCATCTCCACTGTTTCTCAACACCTCGATACCCTTGATGATCGCATGTTTCGGGTTCAACTCAAGTGCTGCGGCGTTGTGAAGCTCATTTAATTTTGCTGATGTCGAATCATCAGCCATCATGGTCAACATCGCGCGGTACCGCCGCATGGCTTCGGGTTCATGCCCTGTTAATAACGCGGGGGTCGCGGTTAGTTTCGAGGAAGTCGTAACCCCGGTGACCTTTCCAGTGAGCGCGTCCGTGGCGAACCAGTCACACAGGTTTTGCATAGTTGACGCGGGTAAAGCATTTGATGAATCCGTTGAGGAATCCTTTCCATCCTCCTTCTCATTATCCTTCTTCTGTAAGTCCTCTTCGAACTCTGCGGCTTCCGCTGAGACTAGCTCCTTTCCTTTGTGCCTCCGGACGTGCTGCATGACAAACTCGTCGACGTGCGCATAGAGGAACAGAACTTCGTACCCCCTTTCCCGCATGGCTTCAAGGTACGGCGACATCTCCGCTTGTTTCCGTCCGCCTGTGGCGACTAGGTAGTAGATTTCTTTCTGGCATGAAGGCATGCGGTCGATGTACTCGTCCAGAGACGTGACACTCGGGCTTGATTTTTTTCCGTCTTTCATGTTATCTTTTCCGTCTTCCTTCTCTCCATCTCCACTCCGGGTGCTTTCGAACCTCAACAGCGGCGTCAACAGTTCCTTATAAAGGTAACTCTCATCGCCGCAAATGCCTTCTTTTAAAAACACGCCCAACTTGGCGTACCATGTTGCGTAATTCTCAGGCTCTTTCTTCGCCTTCTCTGTGAGCCACTTGATGACTCTCTTTGAAATAATTTCCCCGAGTTTCCGAACCAGCGCTGAATCTTGCAAAGTCTCGCGTGAAATATTCAAAGGCAAGTCCTCGCAATCAATCACACCACGGACGAACCGCAAGAACGAAGGTAACACGTTCTTCGCGTTCTGCTGGATCAGCACTCGTCTGGAGTATAAACTCACACCAGACTCGTTCGCGTTACCGCTTTGCGACCCTCCAAACCCTCGTTCTGGATTCTCATTCGGCGCAAATAATAAAGCCCTCACCGTCAACGGCGCGTCCGCCGAGAAGTGCAACCGGAACGCGAACGTGTCCGTGACTGAGCTGCTGCCAATAAAGCGGTAAAACGCAGTAGCGTCTTCATCACTAACTTCGCTTTCCTTCTTCGTCCACAACGCGTCGATCGAGTTTGTTTTCTTTGAGTTTAACAGCACGGGGAAAGAAACGAAGGCGGAGTATTTTTTAAGCGCGCTCTCGATCGCCCACTCCGAAACCGCCAACTGCTTATCGTTGTCCTTGGCGTGCAGAACGATTCGGGTGCCTCTGGTGGGAGATTGATCGTTACTATCGCCTATTTCGCATTCCGACATGGAATATGAACCGTCGCCGGTGCTACTCCATTTGTATCCAATCCCGTCGCCGGTTGAGGAAAAGACATCAACCTTGTCGCTCACCATAAACGCGCTGTAAAACCCCACTCCAAACTTGCCAATGATGTTCTTGGAAGAGTCTGACTGATTGCCCATAGAAGAAGACGAATCTTGTCCATTCAGCTCCTCCACAAATGATTTCGAGCCACTCCGGGCGATAACACCCAGGTTGTTCTGCAGCTCTTCCTTGGTCATGCCCAGGCCGGTGTCGGTGATCGTGAACGTGCCGTCCGTTTCGTTTGTTTCAATGGAAACAGTCAACTCACCGGGGTCTCCCCCGTTCACTAAATACGCGTGCCTGCACTTCTCCAGCGCATCGCTTGCGTTGCTCACGAGCTCACGGACGAACACCTCCTTGTCCGTGTACAGGGAGTTCGTCACGATGTCCAACAGGCGCTTGGTTTCGGCTTGGAAGGAATACGTTTCTTCAGTGCCAGATTGTTTTCCATCAGCGGGTTTGGTCGTGGTTTTCGATGCGTCCGATTCCGTGTCGGTCCCCGACGCGAACGAAGCGATAGGAGACACACCAAAAGTGCGGTGCAATGTGGTTTGGCACACCGCTTGGGTGTTGCGCATGCATGTAGGGTTCACGAGCCCCCCGTGAACACCATTGATCGGTACACGGAGCGGCGATCGACGAGCCTGTCGCCGATCAGAAGAGGTGCCGTCATTACTAGCCCCGACGCCGTTCCACAAAGGCACCGCCCATTCAGTGGCAACCCCGCACCGAGCAATGCTCCACCGAGTTGAACTCAGCGCCAAACGTGACGATCGCAAGAGCCACATCACGGGATTGGTGAGATGTGGGAAACCGAGGGGAAGGAGGTGTGCCGGGGGAAGTGATGACGACGGAGCTGCCGATCAGGTGAAACGTCGCAAGGAAGGTTGCGGAAACTCACGAGTATTGACGATTTTCGTGAGCCTATTTCTGTTCACATTTCTGTCTTTTAAAACGCGGCCGGACTAGACCCGACCTGAAATGCCCATACGATTTTACGGTATCACCCAGCGGCGACACACGTATGCGTCGACAAACTTTCGCAATTCAACCAAGAACTCACCAAGCGGTTTCGAGTCGGGGCGTCATGGAAGCGCAGGTCGTCGCGCTTTTTTTTTAAATTCGTGTGTTCCAGTCGGCATTCTTGTTTCACACACGAGAGCTCTCGTCGGCGGCTCTTTGTTTCACAGCTCGCCGTACTGTTTTCGATTTGAAATCATCTGTCATGTCCCTCATTAATACTTAACACGCCCCCCCTCCTTGTTCGCCCGCAAACGGGTTCTTCCCGTCGGCCACCATCTTCTGTTCAAGCGCTTCCAACACGTCTTCGAGGCGCGGAATTTTTCCAACCTTCAGTTTTGAAAACAGCTCCGTGCCGTCTTCATGGGTAACTTCGAACGATCCCTCTCTCGGTTCGTTGTCTTCCTTTTCACTCACCATCACCGTGGGAAACGCATCTTCTAAAACGTCCGCCATCTGAATGAACACATCCACGTGTGCCTTGTCGAACTCGCAAAACACCTCGGTGGGGGGGGGGGCGTCCAGACCGGAACGTCACGCGAATCCTCGATTTTGTGGAGTGGCGTGCCGAGAAGCCGAGAAATGGGGCGTCGATGGTGATGGCAACCGCGTGGTGGTTAAAAAACTGAGCCCAGTTCGGTTCACTGTATCGGTCGTGAACACGCGTGGCGGGACGGTCACGCCGCCGCACGCCGCGACCAACGCGGAGACGCGCAGGACACGCCGCGCCGGGCGCATCAGGAAGTATGAGTCAGCATCGTTAGCTAGGTTGCCGACTCGAATTGTTTTTTTTCAATGGAATCCTAGCGGTTTTTTTGGTTTTTTGGAGGATTGAAACTCGGCACCGATTCGTGGCAGACCGCAATCGCACGTCCCTTGGTCGGGTCCGGCCACGGATACTACGCATGTCCGCCCTCGTGACCCGGGTGTCGAGATGCGTGGCCTTAGCGGCGGCAGGGACTTTCAGGGAACACACTCGACGCACTGTTTATCACGGGGTGCGCCGTTGGGTCCGGCCCTCTGAGTTTCAATTTCGGGGGGCGCATTCGTCAATCGGATTCGCCGATCGAACGACACGACGATCGATGACGAGCTCGGGAAGTGCACACCACACCGACGATGGTAATACCGACTCCGATACCTGTAAACGCCGCAAACCAGGCGACATGGGTGTTCCAATCGTGTACCACCCCGCGTACAGCAAGCCGGTGTTACCCGACAACCACCGGTTTCCAATGCCTGTTTTTCGAGAAATCTACCGCAAGCTCATCAAAGATGGAGTAGCGGTTCCGGGCGAGAACCTTTTCCAACCCGCGCGGATGCCAAGCGTGGAGGAGCTCACCGCGGCGCACGACGATACGTATATCGACAAGTTCCGTTTGGGCGCGTTGGACGAGAAACAGATGCGGAAAATAGGTTTACCCTGGAGCGGCGATTTGGTGGAAAGAACGTTCGCGGAGGTTGCCGGTACTATTTTGACCGCTGATTTAGCGTTGACGTGCGGGTTAGCGGTGAACACCGCGGGGGGAACGCACCACGCGCATCACGATTTCGGGTCAGGGTACTGCATCGTCAATGACCTAGCAGTCACTGCACTTCGCGTCCTCAACAGAAACGCGGTGGACCGGGTTTTGATTTTGGATTTAGACGTGCACCAAGGCGACGGCACCGCTAGGATTTTGGAAAATGACAAACGAGTGTTTACCCTATCGGTGCACTGCAAGGAGAACTTCCCCGCGGTGAAGGCGAACAGCAGTTTGGATATCGCGTTACCCAAAGGCACTGGCGACGAATTATACATGAAAACAGTTGAAGCTAACTTGCGCGGATCCCTGGAGGATTTCAAGCCCCAGCTCGTGTTGTACGATGCGGGGGTTGACATTCATAAAAATGATTCACTCGGCGGTTTTTCAGTAACAGACGAAGGATTGATTCGCAGAGAAGCGCTTGTGTTGGATACGTGCATTGGCCGGGGTATTCCAGTCGCCGCATTCGTGGGGGGGGGTACGATAGCGACATGAATGCGCTGGTCAGGAGACACTGCATCTTGCACCACGTGGCGCGGGGGATATACGAGAGTAATAAGATGTAACATTTTATTTTTCAGTTTTTTTGTGCCTTCTCGGGCGCATCTCTGCATAAATACTGTTACACTATGCCTATCTAGTATAAATACTCTAAGCCTCCACACCTAACTACATCACCACCCTAACTCCACGCTTTCCATCAGTTTTTTGATTTTGGCCATCGCGGCCGGTCGACCCAGTGGGCACAGCGTTTCTGCGCGGCGCAAATGTTTCATAGCACCGGTTGAGTCTTTTCTCTCCAAACAGTCCAACGCGTTTCGGTATGCCTGATCCGCGGCCGCGACGTTTTCCGCCGCTTCTTGTTGAGATTGACTCCACACCAGTTCCTTTGCGATTTGCATGTTTTTCGTTATTTTTTGAACCGCCTGAGGGCGAGTGGGGGGACACAACACTTGCGCTTTTTTAAATTGCGCCAACGCGTTTTGAGCGTCGCCCGCTTGAAGAAAATCGACGCCCAAACGGTACGCCTCGTCCGCCGCAACTTCATCGCTAACCGTTTCATTAATATCGCTTCCGTTATTACTGAAGTCATCAGAAAAGTCATCCCTGAACGCACCCGCGGGGTACGCGCGTCGGGTTGTGTCTTTCGAAGTAGACGCGACGGCGCCGTCCAAGTTTTTTCTTCCACCCCCCAATCCAAGGCGAACATGAGAATTCAACCTCGAACCCTCCTTTTCCACTCCAGTTCCTTTGTCTCGTTCCAAAACCCCATCCCCCCCTCTCCCCCCACCGCGTATCCAGCCATCCTCCCCGGGTTTCGGTATGCCGTGAATTGAGTCGCTGTCTTTAGGGGTGGTCCGCTCCGCCCGTCCCGTCTCCGCCCGTTCGATGTTCAACTCGATTTGCCGAATCAACCGGTCGCACTGGTCGTTCAGTTTCAAAAGGCTCTGCTCCTCGGTTTGGCCGGACTTGGGTTTGCCGCTCAGCACGGAGTACATCGCGGGGAGGGAGGATGGCTGTTGTCAACCGCCAGACGACCCTCCACCGCGGGGCGGAATGAGAGATTCAATTTATGTCCTTCGGCCTTTTTGGGCGAAGCGACGTGGCATTATCGGCACCCTCGTCACTCTTATCCGCGATGGCGACGTGCAGGTTCGCGCCTACCCTGGTGGGCGCTGGACTTGGCGTGCCGAGGAGGGCACGCGTTACGTTTGTGTCGCGAAACGCACCGAGACGCGGTCGAGGAGTTACGTCCCACGTCAGAGTCGCACGACGAGTCGTGTCAAAAGTGATCATTACCAGTGCGTTGGATGAGAAAAACGAGTTGTTATCGGTATCCACGTCCCTTGATGACACGTTCGAGAACGACCCGAACCTTGGCGTGGTGTTCCCGGTCATCTCCGCGTCTGCGGTGTTCATGGCGCTGTGGGTGTTCGGGCCGTTCCCCGGGTCCGCGTACACCGGCATCGCGGGTCACGACCTGTGGCTTACCGGGATTTACGAGTACTTCCATTTCGACGAAATATTCGGCCCGACATCTTTAATCACGAAATACGCAGAGGCGGGAAGAGTTCCCGCGCTGATGCATGCCGTGCCAGGGGCGATTTGGTGTGCACTAGCGCCGCTTCAGCTCCATCCGAAATCACGAGATATTTGGGGTGGGGTGCTACACCGAAACGGAGGCAGAGCGATGCTCACCGCGGCAGCGGTGTTAATGGCTGGCTATTTCGTCATCGACCGTAATAATTTATTTGCTGACACCCACGACTTCAACGGACAGGTAGGCACGGTGTCCTCCCTTATCGATTCTGTAATTGCAGAGAAAAATATCACCCCTGTTACCCCCACGCCGTTCAACGTGGTGGGCGTGCGGGGTATCGCGGCGTGGTTCATCGCTACCGGCGTCATGGCGGGGATAACGGCGAAAAACAAACAGTTCAAATCGCACCGCAAATGGGCGGCGCGGCACGTCGGCGCCGGGCTGTGGGTCGCGGTGCAGCGCCCGGTGTATTCCGTGATTCGCGCGGGAGCCTCTGAGTTGGGTGTCACTGGGGCCATCACTCACGATACCGCGTTCGGAAACTTGGCCTTCGCGGATGCGTTTTACATCGCTTCGTACCTCACGACGTTTTTGTTTTTTGGAGCCGCTGAGTGGATTGCTCGAGGCGAGTGGGTGAACGAAGGAACCCGGGAGGAAGAGATACGAAATGAAGAGTAATACAATGAATGAACAGCACGAATAGCTTTATTAGTCGTCTCATATTAGTCTCACAGTATTAGCTATCTAATTCAAATCACACATAGCGGTGGTCAACGATTGTTTCGAGAACCGCCGCGTTTCCCGCTGCGAGCGTTGTGTCGTCTGCCGCCGCCGCGTCCACGTCCTTGTTCGTACCTCCCGCTACCGCCGCGATCTTCACCACGTCGAGGCTCGTCGTACATGTCCCTGTCGCGATCACGGTCGTCCCTGTACCTCGGATCGTGCCTGTCTCCGCCTCCGCGAGAATCACGACGGTCGAAGTTTTGACCGTGACTATTGTTCGGGTTCTGGTTCCATCCGCGTCCAGCTCCTCCTCCCCCTCCGCAGTGATTGGATCCGGACGCGTTTCTCACGCGCTGTTCAAACTCCCACTTCGCGCGGTCGAGTTCGATGCGTTCGTGTTGCAGCGCATTTTCTCTTCGTTGGAGCTCATCAAGTCGCAGACTTTCACGTAACTGTTCGGCGGCGTGCGCCGCGCGCGGGGATTCAACCGGAGCGTCTGCGTGACCTGACATGAGTAGGCTCCTCAAATCCGGAGTTTCCGCGCGAGGTGGCGCAGGTATGTTTCTCCGGTTCACCGAGACTCTGCGTACCTGTCGCACAGGCGTAGGCGAGGGCTGACGACGGGGCTGGTGAGGGTTCGGCGCAAACCTACGGGGCTGAGCCGGTTGCGCCGGCGGCGCGTCATCATCGTTGTCATTCTCATCGTCATCATCCTCGTCGCCGAGTTCGATGATATCGTCGTTCAAGTCGTTGTCATCGCCTCGCGTTCGTTTCGAAGAAGTGTCCGCGCGGTTTTCCATTTTTCGTTTCCCTTCCACGTCGCGGGAGGTACCCTCGGCGGTCATGGACAGCGACTCCGCGGCTAACTCGCGTTGTCTCTCCAATGCAGTCTTCTCGATTGTGTTGATGGTTTTCTCGCGAAAATCGCGATCAAACGTGACGCGGCCTTCCGTCTCGCCAGCGCTCGCTTCCCGGACTTTGTGTAAACGTCCTCTACGTTCTGCGTCTTCCACCAAAGCGGACCACGCGTTGTTTTCCTTTCGCAGAAGCTCAGCCGATCCGACGATGAGTAAGCTCTTCTTCGCGCGCGTGATGGCGACGTTTAACCTCCGTTCATCTTTTAAAAATCCAAGCCGGTTCGTTCGCACGCACGAAAAAATCACAACGTCCTCTTCCTGGCCTTGGTAACCGTCCACGGTGCTGCACCGCACGCGAGCGTTGAGATTGTCTGGCAACAAGGCGCGAATTTCGTCCTTTTGTGCGACGTACGGCGTGATCACCGCGACAGACATGCCGTCGCGCGCGTGTCGCAACACGGCGCGCACCGAGGCGGCCACGACTTGCGCTTCGCTTTTGTTTATGCACGACGATTTACTTGATTTTGACTCCTCTCCTCGCCAATCCAAAAAGGTATACTTACCTAAACGTAACACGAAACCTCCAGAAACCACTGACGCGTCGTCGAAACGAGAGTCAAACGCAGACGCGTCCGCTACTTCAGTCGCGTCTTGCAGAACTCCGCCGTAGAAGTAGGCGCTTGGAAATTTAGAAATTTCAGAATTCATACGGTGCTGGACGTTGAGCGTTGATTTTGGGTGCCCTTCAAGCAATAATCGTTCGAAAGGGCTGATACCGTACGCGAGTTTCATGTCGACGTCACACGCGTGTGCCACCGCGGAAAGCTGACGGTGGTCGCCCGCGAAAATCATTCGTTTCACGTCACTCGCGCGAAGCGCCAGCGGTATCAGCGTCGCGGCTTCCGAGCTCTGCGCGGCTTCATCGATGACCACGACGTCAAATTTATAGTCTTTCAAATACTCAGCACCCGCGGCGCTGGTCGTGGTCGCCACGACCCGGGCGTTTTCTAAAAGTCTCTTTCTTTCTAGGTGCTCCTCAAATTTTCGCGGAATCGAGCCGTCGCGTGTCAGATTCAGAACATGCGCGTCCACCAAGTTGTCCAACGCGAATTTGTGCGCGTTGGTTTGGTCCGAAGACCCGACTCGTAGCAATTCACCGGGTTTCATTCCCCGATCCACACCGTCGTCTTCCAGCGATTTCATGCGTTGACGTGCGAGCCTGAAAACCAGTTCGTCCACCGCGGCGTTGCTCGGCGCGCATACCAGTATCCGAGGCGTCGGTTTACACAGAAGCATGGCGGAAATCGCGCCTACCAACGTAGTGGTTTTTCCCGTCCCCGGTGGGCCGTGCAGAAGGGCTGTGCCCGCGCACTTGCGGACGGTTTCATGTTCCAAATCGCCAGGACACACACACCGCCGTATCGCGAGTGCTTGTGCGTGGTTGAACCAACCCGCGTTTTGCCACCGAGTGATAGCGGTCGACACCTCTTGGTAATTATTTGGCGTTTGGCCGACGTTCAAAGCCAGAGCACGCGCGAGTTGGTTCGTGCCTGGAATGTTTCCCTTACCCGTAACCGCGGTCGATGCGCATTGGTTCCACTGCTTGTAAAACGGATGACCAGTCAACAACGAGGCTAACAACGGGGCGATCAGTAACGGCGGCGCAACGTGCGTGGCGTCAAACTCGCGCCGTGACGTCTTCAGCTCGTAACCGACGCTCACCGTGAGCCGAGTAAGATCTGCATATTGCTCCACCAAACTCAACAACTCGCGTGAAAGCACCTCTACGCCCAAACGACCTCCGTCTTTACTGCTCTCGATAACGACACCGAGTAAATCGTTCACCCCGTTTGGCTCGAAGCCGTCTCGCCAAAGCTGCACGAGCTCATCTGTTTGCGGCGCGAACTGCACGCCGGCGTTTTCGCGCTTCAGGACAACCACGGAGGTTGCCGCGTCGGCGTCTTTATGCGCATCGATGCGCGCTTGAAGTTCTTGAGCTGTAACACTGGACGATACACGCCACGTCGTGATGTGCCTTCGGAAAGACACACTTTCAGCCGCCGCGCTCGCCGCATCCTCAAGCACCAGCGCCGCATTGTACGCGGCGTACTCAGCGGCGTTTGAGAAACGCTTCGCGGGTTGAATCCGTGACGTCGACGGCGCGCCGTTCGCGCCCCTACGCTGTGCGTTTTCACCAAGCACCTGTCGTGTGCGAAGCAACACACGTGAAGTGAACGTGCCAGGATCGGAGTCCTGTTTCGCGAAAGGGTGACGACTTTCAGGCGGGCTTGGGGGCGGCGGATGCGCCGCAAAACGCGTCTCCTCGACATCGGAAGATTCCATCGAATCTGCGACGTCAGAGGAAGTTGCTTTTTTCCTCGCCTTTATATGCATGAATTCCTTCGCTTTCGCAGGTTCCTTTATCGGCGCTTCGAAGTACCCTGTCTCCACCACCTCAACCTCAATCTTCTCCGCCGGCTCCGCGGGTTCTGGTTTCGGACGCCGCGCGTTCGGATCTTTCGCGGCATCTGTCGTCCGCGCCTCGTTTGGATCCGGCTCAGTCTTGACCTTGGGCTCATCGCTCTCGTCCTTCCCGACGATTTCCCACGCGGTTTCCGTATCCATCGCCTCTGCGCCCAAATCCGTGGCTGCTTCTTCGACGTCTTCGTGGTCCTCGACATCGTCGTCCTCGTCCGTTTCGTCGCTCGCGTCCTCGCCACTCTCGGAGTCGTCTTCATCTTTGTTGCTTCCGCTCGAGCTTGACGAATCGTCACCGCTGCCCGGGGGAGACGACTGCCGCATTCTTTTCGAGCTCGGACTCTTAGGGTTCGTCGCGAATAAACGACTCGGGCTGAGCGGCGTCGGTTTCACTGCTGCTTTAGCTCGCGGCGGTGTCACAGCTGTTTTCTTTTTCGTTTTAATATTTTTCGTTTTTTCTCGCGAGTCTCGCCGTGGCGTGCTCCGCCCGGACGTATTGGAGGCTTTCCGGGACCTAGAAGCGGTGGTGGACGGCACAGATCTTGAATTACGCGTCTGATCGCGCGTTTCGCCCGGCTTCTTCCTTATCCTGGTTTCACCGCGCACCTTTGACCACCCTAAATCGCGCCACCGCTTCGCCGCGTCGGAGTTTTCGTGATGGCACAGCACATGTGTGATGAGGCTGCGCTCTGTCTTGAAGCCTTCCTTCGCGTTCTTCCACTTGCACCCCTTGACGCCGCACTTGAAGGTGTCACTCCCGCTAGGCCCGGCACCGTCGCCTTCCCCCGCGCTCCTAGATGCTGCTGTTCGAGAAGAGCGTCCAGAGGGAGAAGAGTTTTGTGGAGCGCGATACTGCTCCGGCGACCTAACCATCGTGAAGACCACGCTGCCGTCCGCTTGCGGCGCCACCCTAATCCCAGCCCCGCCCATCATCGGAACCGGTCCCCCGCTCCACGAGCCAGGAGGATCCATGTCCAGACGTCCGCGACCGCCTCGCCGCGGTCGACTCTGAGCCGCCGCTTCATCTGAGATCTGAGTAAAAAGTTTCGGAGTTCTCCAGAGAAACACGTGTCAATCCGAACGAACGAAACCGAACACCGGTGAGCTTGGCACACATCGAGGCGCGCGTGGCCGCACCCACGCTCCACGCACGTTCGCGGTGGTTCGTATCAGCCCGTGACAGCGCTGAACCCGGGCGGCACGAGCTCACTCTCCAGTATACTGTCGTAGTGCCGATGGCTACGCTCCCCGCCGACGAAATTGAAAAAGCGGCGGCTCTCCCATCGGGCGATGCGCAGTTCACTCCCACGCTGTGGAGCCTGCAAGGCCCGACCGATGTGAAAGCCCCTCAGAAGTCCTCTATCGAAATGAAGGAAATCGACAACCAACACGCAACAAACCCCGCCACGGACGACGCAACAGAACCATCCGTTCCGTTGTCCAAGAACGCGCGAAAGCGCCTTGCGAAGCACGAACAGTGGCAGTTGAAGAAGAAACAAAAGAAAGAGGAGGAGAGAAACGCGAAGCAAGCGAAGCAGGACGAGGCGAGAGCGGTGTTCAATTTGAAGATGGAAAGCATGACTGAAGAGGAAAAAAAGAAGTACGAATCGCAACGGAAAGCGAACCGGGATGAACGCATGCGCAGAGCGAACGAAGCGAAGGCGAAGAAAAGTCAAGCCTTGACGTCGCCGTACTCGGTGGTTCTCGATTTGGAATTTGGAGATTTAATGACGGAAAAGGAAGTAAAGTCCATGGCGAAACAGCTGTGCTACTGCTACTCATCGAACACAAAAGCGTCGGTACCGGCGTGCATGTACTTCACCGGTTTAGATGGGAACGTGGGCGAAGCGCTGATGAAAGCGAGCCCCGGGTACAAAAACTGGGCGGTTCTTCACAAATTCGATTCTTACATCGACGTGTTGTCTGACCGAAAAAAAGACTTGGTGTATTTGACCGCGGATAGTGAAGTCGAGCTGGTTGATTTTGCAGCGAACGATGTATACGTAATAGGAGGCATCGTCGACCGGAACAGACACAAAAACCTGACTCTGAACAAAGCAAACGAACAAGGCATACGCCACGCCCGACTGCCCATCCGCGACCACCTGCAAATGAGCGGAACGCACGTCCTGACCGTGAACCAGGTCGTGGACATTATATTAGCGCAGCTTGAGTTAAAAAACTGGGACAAAGCCATGGAACGCGCGGTGCCCACGCGGAAGCACGCCAAGGAAGAGGGGGGGGGGAAGGAGGGGGGGACGGGGAACTGAACGAGTAGCGTAGAGAGTGTAAAATACCTTCCTTTCACTGCCTGTGAGACAAGATCAAATCGCGATTTTCCGACTGCTGACGCTGATTTCGCACGCGACTTATCTCTCCTCTCGTGGCTTCTCCCGCCAACCATACCAGCAGGCGCTTCCCACCGCGTGTCAGTATGTTGGCCGTGGCGGTCTGTACCCCAGCGTTCATCCGCGTGGGACGGACACGCGCGTCGTTCGCACGTCGCGTTTCAGCGCACCGAAGTTCCCTAGTCGTACCTCGTGCGAAAAATGAAGATGAGGATGATATGCCCGCACCCATCAACTTAACCCTGGACCAGGCGCGGATTGCCGCCATTGCGTTCGAGGTTCTGTACGAAAAAGACCCACGTGAAGACATGGAGGAGCTCCTCGTGGACAGGGAACGACCAGAGCTCAGGGCGAAGCTGCAAAGGGCCATCAGAGGTACGTAAAGATCCAAGACTGATCTTGTTTTACTTGGTCCCGAAAACGAGAGGTATCGCACTCTTACAAGTGAGACTGACCCAACCCACAACCCCATCCGACCCCCTTGCTTTTAATTTCGCAGCCGCCAACGAAGCTTGCAAAGACGGAGCCTCCGTGGAGTGCGCGGCTGCCTGGGAAGAGGTTGATGGCCTGGAGGATGCCGCGATGCGCTCGGGAATGACTCAGAACGGTCCTGATTTCGTACCGAAGAGCGTACCGAAGAGCAACAGCAAAAATAACTCCGCTCCCGCGCCGTCGGCACCGAAAAAGAAGGAAGATGCGCGGATGTCAAACCCCGCGACGATGGCGGGTGTGGACCCTTTGGCGGGTATGATGCCTTGCTCCGGTGATAGCTGCGAGGCGCCTTCGGGAACTTTCGAAGCGCGCTTGGAACTGGAGCGCGCGCTGGCGGAAGCCGGAGACGGCGCAGATGAACCAAAGCTAACGAAAGCCATTCGCGACGCGGTCGGCGTGGCAATCACACTGTGCGAGAACGGAGCGGACGCGTCGCAGTGCGCGGTCGCGTGGGAAGTTGTGGAGGAGCTCTCGTCCAGCGCGAGCAAAAGAAGAGTAGACGACGTCGACGCGCAGTAAGAGCGCAGTAAGAACATTGTTTTAATTGAGCAAAGATTTGTAGGACTAGTTTTTCCATCCCCTTCCTTCGCGTATTTTTCCTGCTCCTAAGACATCGCCTTGGCGTTTTCCTCGAGTAACTTGTGAAGCTGCTCAGCGTTGGGCATGCGGATAAGGGTTGTGGTCTTTTCGTTATCCTCCTCCGCGTTGAACAAGTTCACGATGACTCCGTTTTGCTTCATCGACCCATCGGGCGTCTTTTTCTCCGTCGGGTTCACTTTCATACTGGCGTACACCGACGCGTTCATCACCGCCTTGCCGATGCTGTTGCGAATCAACACGCGGCACTTGCGAACACCGCCCACCGCCTCCTTCGCCTTCAGAAACTCGAGGTTGTTCACCCCGCGGTCGCCCCACGCATCCGCCGCCTCTTTCTTCGTGAAGAACTTTGCCTTTCCCTTGAGCAAACACTCCTCGTCATCCTCATCGCCGCGCTCCTTTTCCTTGAACGACGGGCTCGAAGGACGCGCCTCTTCATCTTCGTCATCTCCCCCACCAACCGCAGGCGTCGTAGAGATGGGTGCCCCGCCGAAGCCGCCGAAGCCTCCGAAAGCATGCAGCGCCGTGCCGGGAGCGCCAAACAGATTCGGCGCCGGAGTGCCGGCGCCGAAAGGGTTGCTCGCCGCGTTCGGGAACAGCGACGGTTTCTCCGCAGCAGGCGCCGGGGCAGCCGCGCTTGAAGCACCGAGGCCGCTGAAAAGGGTCGGCGCGGGAGCGACAGGCTCAGCCGCTTTGGGCGGAGTGGGCGAAGGTGCTGTCCCGAAAAGAGGATTCGCCTTCATCGGCGTCCCCGAGGGAATACCGCCGAAGCCACCGAGCGTGGGGGTGGACGCGGGGAGCGCCCCCGCACCACCGCCGGTCTCCCCTTCCAGCACATCCTGGAAGTCAGCTTTGATTTGCCCGATGTGTTTGAGGTAGTCCTGGCATCCCGCAGCCCACGACTTCATGGGACGCTTTGATGTCTGATCATCCACCCAGCTCGAAAATTGTTTGTTCAGAGCGCGAAGATGCGCGCGGCACTTGTCCTCACGCTTCGACTTGTCCTCGACGCCACCTCCCTGGGCGGCCAGCGCTCTGGAACCCGCGCCCCACTCCTCCTCGTCATCGGCAGCCTGCCTGCGTTTCTTTCCCATCGTCGAACGGCAGTGTGCGGTTCAAAAGTGCCGATCTCCTCCGGGTTCGCGGGACAATCAAATCGCTGTCAGGCGCCGCAAACTTTCGGTCCCTGCGCACTTTTTATGTTCGGTTTCGTCCTATCGTTTCCCCACAGTCCACCGCGCTCACGTCGCAAGACGAGACGCGACGGCACGATGCTAGGCGCAATCCTGACGCTTCTCAATTCCGTGTTGAAGCCCTTTTACGATGCCTTCTACAAGGTGTTCCTGGTGGTACGCTCGCTCGCATTGTCGACGTCATCTAGAATTCGCTTTCCCGAAGGCACCCGATACCTAAACCTCGAGCCGTCGCATTGCCCAGCACCTTGAAAAGTATGACTGACCCACCGCTCGCGCCCTCGACCCCAAAAATTCTCAACGCAATCGCAGGTCGTGGAGATGAACCTGGTGCCTGACTTCATCCTGCGCGCGGGCATTCGGTACTTGTTGCGCACGAAATGCCTTTTCAATTTCGTAAACACCGAGGACGAGCTCCAGGCTGAGCTCGATTTCGTTAAAGACTTGCGCACCCGCGCGGTTGCTGAGCAAACAGGGGCTGCGAACGAGCAACACTACGAGGTACCCACGGAGTTCTACCTTCTGTGTCTCGGGCGCAACCTGAAATATTCATGCTGCTTGTACGACAAGCCCGGCATGACGTTGGACGAGGCGGAGTTGGCGATGCTGCAGCTTTACGGCCAAAGGGCCGAGCTCGCGAATGGCCAAAACATTTTAGAGCTCGGATGCGGCTGGGGCTCGTTGTCTCTGTGGATGGCAAAGACGTACCCCCAAGCCAAAGTAACGGGTGTCTCAAACTCACGAACGCAGAAAGAGTTCATCATGGCGCGCGCCGCGGAGCTTGGAATAAAGAACCTCGAGATCATCACCGCCGATATGGTGACTTTCGAGCCCCCGAAACCCGGGTCGTACGACCGCATCGTTTCCATCGAAATGTTCGAGCACATGAAGAACTACGACACGCTGTTCGACCGGTGCACGAAGTGGCTGAAGAAAGGGGGAAAGATGTTCATTCACATCTTCGTCCACAAAACCACGCCGTACCATTTCGAAGCTGAATCGGAAGACGACTGGATGTCCAAATATTTCTTCACCGGAGGCACCATGCCCAGCGACAGACTTTTCTGTTTCTTCACCAAAGGCTTGTACTTGGAAAACCAGTGGCGGGTGAACGGCAACCACTATTACAAAACGTGCAAAGACTGGCTCAAGAAACTGGACCGCAACTACAAACAAGCGGGTCCGATTTTAGAAGAGACGTACGGCAAGGCGCAAAAAACAAAGTGGTACGTCTACTGGCGTCTTTTCTTCTTGTCCTGCGCTGAGATGTTCAACTACAACAGCGGCACGGGCGTCGGGAACGAGTGGTACATCTCGCACTACTTGTTCACGAAACCGCTTTGAGTTGAAGTTACGTACTAGTTGTGAAAGGATGACGTGAAAGGGATCGAAGTTGTGATGCGATTTATTGATAATTTTACACTGTGCTGCTACGCTTTTCTATTCACCCCCCTCCATCTCCGCCAACTCTTGCGCGATGATCTCTGACATCGATAGCGAGGGTTTTTTTTCCTTCACGGGAGCCCTGACTCGCTCGCTTCCAGGTTGGTTGGGAATGAACGGTTCTTCGTCAAACGTTTTCGGCTTTCGCTCGCGGTGTTTCTGCGGTTTCGCCGCTTTCATTGCCTTGACGCGTTGGCGCCGCTTCGCGTCTTTCGCTTCCTGGTTACGCCGACGGCGGAAGAGGATTATGGAAGAGATGAACTTCAAAACGTCCTCTCGTCCATCTTGGCTCACACTAGACGTGGGTATCATCGAAGGCAGCCGATGCCACTTTTCCATCAAACGACGCTCGAGTTCCACTTGGTTCTCCTCCGCGCTAGGCATGTCCGGTTTACTTCTGTCGCACTTTGTGAAGATTATGGTAAACGGGACGTTGCGCTCGATGAGCCAGTCCGCGTATTCCAGATCTTTTTCCATTGGCGGAATCGACGCATCGATAAGAAACAACACGCCGGCTAAATTAGAACGCGTCGTGAAGTACTCTTTCGTGAACGTTTCCCACTTCGCCGTCTCCTCCGCCGAGGCCTCGGCGAACCCGTATCCGGGAAGGTCCACGATCCACCACTTTTTTGCAACGAGGTAATGATTGATGTGCTGCGTGGTTCCCGGTTTGGACGAAACCGCCGCGCCGCTCGCACCCTTGGTTAACAAGTTCAAAATACTTGACTTACCCACGTTGGAACGCCCGATGACCGCCACTTCGGGAAGCCCATCGGGTGCCGGGCAATCGTCCGCGTCTTCAGTCGCACCCACGAATTCCACTTTTTGCATCTTTTTATCATCCACGATGCGCATCTCGGGGAGGGGAAGGGTCTGACCCTCCGCGCCCACGCGAAGCACCGGCCTGTCCCATTTCGAAGCGAACATCTCTGTGAAGGGTAATTGAGAAAAAATGTCAAGCAAGGCGGTAGGGAAGCAGAGGTCAGCATACGAAAGGGACATTGTGAAAGCAGATGGATAGTAAAAAGCGAAAGCGCGACGTGTCGGGTGCTCACCTTGCGAATCCTCGTCCACATACCACAGCCCGGGCACCTGGTCTTCGCCAGCAACCTTGACAGCGCATGCCCGTCTAGCCGGTGGGCGTACCGCGGCACTACCTACACGCCGACGCAGACGCATGGCTTGGGGGAGACATGCCCCCAGCCCAAGTGTAGCCGCCGCCATTGAAGAATGGGCGCCGGTGAAGTCCCCACCCGCTTTTTGTGAAGTTTCGGGGTTCGAAAAAATCAAAAAATAAATAAATAATCAAAGTATCGAGCGTTTTTGACGAGTTATAACTCAACACCGGGACCATTTTTCGCCGTCCGCTGTCATGTCAATTTCTCGTAACGCTTGCCGAAGAGATCATAGGACGCCGCGAGGCACACGCGAGGCGACACTCCCCGCCGCGGGGGCCATGAAACTCCCCCGACTCATTGCAGTGGTATTTTCATTGTTACTATGTTCAAACCAGGGAGTAACGCAAGGCACGACCCTGCCTCCGCCACACCTCTGTCCTCTGGAGGATGGCACCTCCCTGGATCTGGTGCTCTCTGCGTTTCACGACGCTGCGCATCTCGGAGGCGGTTCGCAGTTTCGCATCCTGCAGACGTTCGTGGACGCCGCACGCACGACATGCACCGGTCCCCTGCTTTTCTACACCGCCGTGGGTGGTCAAACCTTATTCGCACCGACTGATGAGGCGTTTGAAGAGCTCTTCGTGATCCTCAACCGTGGGCTGGAAGAGTTACTCAGCAACCCCACGTTCCTGTGCAACCTTGTCGCGTACCACCTCACCATCCCGTGCGGCGCCACGAACAACGCGTTGTACCGTCGATCGTGTGGATTTTTACTCACGAGCGATATAATCGACGGCCAACCGTTGGAGACGATGTTCAACGACCCGCTATTGAGCTCTGCTACGATCGGAATACCAGGAGCCGGCACGGCGTCGAGTCTTCTCTTTGCGCAAATCTCGCAAGAGGTTTCGCTTCGCAAGGTGCGGGTGGACGGATACATGAAACGCGGAGCTGACTTGAAGGTGCCAAACATCGTGCTGTGTTCGGGCAGTGGAACCGGGTTAGCGGTTCATATCGTCAACGCTGTGTTGGTACCCGCGGCGGCGTTTTACTCAACTGTGGAGTCCCTCATCGTTTCGTCGCCAGAGCTCTCAATCACCGCGGAGGCGTATTTCTTAACTCGCGAGTTCAGGGGAAGCTTCCCCGCCGGCGGGGTTGTTTCAGGCCGGCAAGACGTTGGCGCGCAGCAAAATATCATCATCATTCCTCCACTGATTCCACGTGGAAACTTACCAAACCCGGTTTTGCCTGATGAAGGGATGTGTATCGCCGGGGAGATCATCGACCCGTTCGACATGCAAACCGTCTTCGCGCCCACAAACTTGGCGTGGAAAAATTTCTTCCGCCGCGTCGGGCTGTCGAAGGAACAAGTCTTTTCCGATCTCGAGCTGCTGTTATCGACTTTACAATACTCGGAGATCTTCATTGACGTGGAAACCACTCCGATCGGGGCTGACGGGGAGCTAGCAGGGTCTCGGTATTTCACGTACAACATGTACCCGCTTGAGTTTTTACAAACAGCAATCAACCCGGAGCTTTTGTTCGTCACGCCCTTGCTCGGCCCTACCCTCGGTGCCCTGAATTTCTTCGACCTGATCGTGGACATAACGGGAATAGGAAATAAGCGGATCATCACTTTAGAGGGGCAGAGGTTTGCCTTTCTTGGGGGGAACAAAGCGGTGGTTCTAGTCCCCGACCTCGTGGCTTGCGACGGGTTGTTGCACATAGTGGACTCTGTGCTCATAACGCCAGGCTTGACCACGCTGCGACAGTTAACGCTGCGACCGGAACTCTCACTGTTCACGCAAATAGTCACCAGCCCAGGTAATGAAGTTTTAGCGCTGGAACTCGACACTGTTGGGACTGGCGGGCAGCTTGTATCTGGCATAGCCATCTTCGCACCCACTAACGCAGCAGTCGAGGGAGGGCTGGCTTATTTGGTACGTATCTTGAATATTTTCTTCAGCGCACGACGACACAACTAACATCATAAACTTCATTTCCTTAAACGCGCACAGGGATATCGACCAGAAGAGATCCTCATCCCGCTTATGGACCCGTTCATCGCATTTCTAATTCGCCAACAGATTGCGCAGTACCACCTTATTCTGGACCTCGTACCTCGCGGCGTACTACTGCCTCAAGAAGACTTCCGATTATCGCTACTGGCGGACACGGACGTGTATGATACACGCCTCGCGTACCCCATACTCGCCAAGCCGTGCAATATTTTTTTGGGGTTGAGCATCATTAGACAAGTAGGCATACGCATACAAGGCGTCCGCTCGGTGACACACAAGAATCCCCCCGGTATACCAGACCCACTGCGCTCAATATTTGTTGAGGGGAAGTTGAACAGCGCTAAAGTAATCGTGCCCGACTTAGTGTCCAGCAACGGCGTCGTTCAAGTCGTGGACACAATGTTAGTACCACCTACCGCCGAGCTTGGGCTTTCAATCCTCGACCGTATTGGACGAACACCCTGGTTAAAGGTGTACGAAGAAATCGTGCTTGTTCTCGGGTTGGCGGGCGAGTTTCGAGGGCAGTGCCTTCCCCCCGGAGACGTCAGCGTTTTCGCTCCAATCGACCTCGCGTGGCTTCAATTTTTTGCGAAACTCGCGCTCTCACGCGAAGTTGTCTTCGATCGGTTCACTGCAATACTGTATGATATAATTCTATTCTCAACTATTACAGAGCGCAACGAACTAAATTCGATTTTTGATGAGGTAAATATAACGCGCTTTTGAATTGTTTTGAATCTACGTGTATCTGACTCTAATTTCTTTTCACACACAGGGCGTTTTGGTTCCTCCGCTTGAACCGCAATTTCTTGCGAACGATGAGCCTCTGCAAACCACCCTTCAACGATATTGGCAATCCTTCGCCGAACTCAAATTCCTCAGGCACGATACCCTCGTCAAGGGTGATGGGTCACTCATCACACAGGTGTTCATTTCAGGCGGTAACTCGTATGACTGGTTCGTGAATGATACCTCGGTGCCCTTAATGCCGTCAAATGCGTACCCTGGCGCCTTCCCGAACGTGGCTCAAATCATTCCGCCAGAGGCGAGGAGTGGCCAGCTCGCTATCAACGGAGATTTGCACGTCGTCGACAAAGTCGTCCTCCCCAATCCTCTTGCTTTGTGTCGCGCCGGGGACTTTGAGTTTGTTCAAGGGTATGGTTTCCAGAGCATTGAACTCGGTGACGCCATAGTTCCGCGAGCGGTCGCGTTCGAGTTTTGCGACCGCCTGCCGTGCACGTACGAAATTCCCGGCCTTTACGGCCGAGCCGGGTTTCGAATGTCTGTCGAGGTTGTGGTGAAGTTCAAGCACCTCTTGCCTCTGTGTGATCCGTGGTGTACGCCCGCGAGTTTCTGGTGGTGCATCCCGTGCACTGGGATATACGCGCAGACGGTGTTGACAATCGGCGGATGTGCGCCGTACCAGATTGACCAGTTTCACTGTGGCGGCGCGCTTTCTATTTTCATCACAGATGCTGGGGAAGTGCGCTGGGGGTTCCAGACGTTTATCGAGAGCTTCTCGCTGTTACCGATATTTGCCGGGGGAGGCATGCGAGTTATAGATCTTTCCGTTCCCGCCAAAGGCTTCAAAGCCGTCAGCGGACAGGTGTTTAAGATACTCGCGACGTACGACGGTTTGTGTAACTGCACAAAAATTTACATAAACGAAAAGTTGCGCGGCATCGCTGATCCGTTCGACATCGGACAGTACGTGTGGCAGCCGTTCGTGGACGTGGCTGACAACTTCTACGAGAGCATCACCCTCGGTGGAGCCATGCACTCGAGAAATGTTACCCCGCCACGGACCTTAGTTCCTGGATCGGAAGAAATTAACGCCGGTACGGGCGGCGTCGGCGGCGTGGAACCGGGACTGGAAGCGGCGCAAGCGGCGAATTTGTATTTGACGAAGGACAAGTCTTTGCCAGCCGCGGGACAGTACGCCACGTATCCATCAGACCCCGTCCTCGTCGGACGGTATCCAACACAGATATTTCTTCCATGGAAGGGGGATATCCTGAGTACCAGTGTCTGGTTCGATAACGGAAGACGAGAGGGTATACGATATCCGAGTACCTGTATTAGACCGCCTTTCGTTTGATTAATTGAAATGTGAGAAATCAAAATCGAAAAAAAATCAAATGCCACACTCGCCAGATTTCATATTTGCCGGGTCACTCGTGGCTTTTGGCACTGTGAGGCGCGCTTCTCGGGCACACGCCGGGAGGAAGGGGCGCAATGGATGCCTCAGCGTGGCTCTCAGAATTTGAGAAGGCTGAGAAGGACATCGATGAGGCGTTCGCGTGCCTTTACGAGAGAGAAGCTGCACAGCGAGAGGGACGAGCCTTAGATGCTACCGAATTGACAGCGACCGTGCGTACGCAAGCCGCGGAGCTACGGAGCGGGCTGGACAAGATCGAGTCGTCACTTGCGAAATCCTCCGTGACCGAGCGCGAGAAGCGAAGGAGGGAAGACCTGGTCGTGAGCTTGCGGGGTAGATGTGAGGAACTCGTGGGGCTTAGCAGCGAAGACACTGGGTTCGTCTCTTCGAGTTCGCCCGCGTCGACGAATTTCTTCCAGCCCGAACTGGAGTCAAACCGAGGAGAAACCGGGACGACCGTGGCCCTGGACAACTCCGGGATCTTACAACTGCAGCGCAACATGATGATGCAGCAGGATGACGAATTAGACGAGCTTTCTCGGGTAGTGACGAGCACGAAACACATAGGTATGGCGGTGAACGACGAGCTCGGCCTTCACGCCAGGCTCCTCGATGACATCGACGACGAAGTGACGCGCACGGGTTCCAGGCTTAAGCAAGCGCACAAGATGGCGTTAGCGATGTACAAGAAAACCTCGAACTGCCGGTTGTTCGGGATTGCCACGCTTTGCCTTGTTATCCTGATGTTACTCGTGTTTGCGGTGCTCAAGAAGTTCTGAACACGTTAGTAGAGAGGAGGAGCGAGACGAAACGCATTGTAAAACAAAAAGCACGCGGCAGCTTATGTACCTAAATAATTTTCAGTTTAAAATACATCGCACGACGTCGCTCGACGACGTGCTTTTCTATGTTCTCTCTCTCCGTGGCCGCTCTGGAGTTCCCGGTATTTGCATTTCCACGTCCCCCGGCGACTGAACCACCACCACCTCCAATCGATCGCCGCTTTCTGGAACGCTCGCAATCTCCGGCGCGCACTGCACCGAGTACGAAAGCCTCGCTATGGAGATGTTTTCCACCAGCTCCCCTTCGATGTACACCGGAGGGTTTTCCACAACCACGACAGGTCCGTCACCAAGTTGAATTGAAGAGCACTGCGAGTTGTCGTACCGCCACGTCGACGACGCGGACCCCGGCGCCGAGGCTTTTTGAATCACCGTCTCGTAAATCCTAGCGGGTGGAATGTTAATCTGCACGCCCAGCTCAGCCATACGCGCCACGAGCTGCATGGTGTCTCCGTTCCGAGGCATGAGCTCCGACGGGTCAAGAGGAAGCCAGCTGAACTCACCTTGCTGGGTGTTAAATGGACTGTTCTCGCGTAACCGGAACGCGTACCCCACCGCGACGCAAAGCAGCAAGTCCAACAACTCCGCGAACATGTGGCCTATCCACGGGTATTCGTGCAGGAACAACATGACCATCTCCAGGAAAATCCGTGTGCACACGAACGTAAAGACGTAGATCTGAAACGACCTGTACATGGTTTCCTTCATGTGCGCGGGGGTTGACGTTGGGTCGATGTCCGCCTGTCGTAAGATCATGATCTGCATCTTGAGCTCGCGGATGTTCCGCGCTGTGTTGGATAAAATAATTGCGAGCGTCACCATGTACATGATTGCCAGGGCGAAAAACGTCATGTTGTTCAGCTGGTAGTACCGGTACGTCAGGTTCAGGACAAATAATAAAATCGCCACGGTCATGGTGGATTGCACTTCGTTCACGGGTAACGTTCGGCGCGTCACGAGCCACCCACGGGCGATTAATACCAAAATGAAGTACGTCGACGCTTCGTTGACGCTGATGCTCAACGCGCTCATCAATTCCACCCAATCCGGGAGGTACCCATAACTAGAGAGCACCGTCCATTTGAACATACCCACGACTTCGTGCATGGTTTTAATCATCGGAAGTGCAAGGAACAACCTGTGTAACCCAGTCATCTGTCGGTGGTGCAGCACTAAACCAAAGTAAACCTGGGTGATGAACAGAAGCGCCCAAAACACCGCGAACGTGCGATACATAACCGGAAGCGGGATGTATCCTGTGCCCAAGTGTTCGCCCCCCGGGTTGAGAAATTTGTACTCCAGGTGTAACGACGCCGCGCCTTCGCCACACATCAAAATCGCCCACGAAACGCGCATTCTTGACGTAATCTCAACCCTTTCCTGTGTCCGCCCAGTCTGTTCAACCTCAAACGTGTAACACTTCTCGATGGCGCTCGAATTCCCGACACTCGCGTGTTGCTGGCACGCGTTTTGCGCGCCCATCTGGATTGTGTACATGTCAACCTCCCTGCACCCGATGATGTGCGTGTGCAGCTCAGAGCTGGAACCGCCCCTTCGTTCAGACCGTATGTCAAACTCCGCGTACCCCCCCTTCAGAAAACCGAACGTTTCGATTTCCTTCAACGCGCCTCCGTCCGACATGATTGAGACACCAGTCTCGACGATAATCGACGTCGCAGCGTTGATTACGCATAGAAACGAAATGACCGCCAAAGCCCCCCGCCTGGTCATCCCCGCACCACTTAAAACGCCCATCTTCACCCCGCGCGGACGCGTTGTCTACGTTTTGGTGGAACACGAAAGAGCCACAGACCGGGGGAGATTCACGTCACGCACAGGAGAACAGAGGGTAAGCCGCGGAAGTATCGCGTTCGACCGTCACTTGAAGATTTCGATTCGCTCGTGACCGACACGCACCCCCCAAACTCCCGGTATACGTCGCCCACGAATGCTAAATTCGGGTGGTGCGGCCAGTCACGCGGCACGAAGTCGCGACCCACGCAACCGCAGAGGCGCGAGCCCGCAGCGCGCCCTGGGGTGTGGGGCTTGGTGGGGACTCTCTCGCGAATCCTCGAAGGTCTTTCATCGATTCTTGAGTTGACCTGTCGGAAAATATTCCGATTAACTCAAGAATAACTCAAGATCACGAAGCGGGTGACTTGCGAAATCTTCAGAGGGTAGGTCGTCAAATTCGAAACGAAAGTGCGTCGCGTCTTGTCGAGCAACGAGAAAATGGCGCTTTGAACTTCACAAGCCGTCGCGCTGACGACTATCACCCGGGGGGGAGTGTGTGGTGGTGGGCGCGTTGAGTCAGTGATGACAAGTGCGGTGGCGCCGATCGCGTCTGGTTTCTCCCGGGAACTTCGACACACCGTCGGATGTCTCGGTTCGTCGCGTGGTGTGCACTTTCGTCGGGGACGGCACCCAAGTCGTTGTCCATCCGCGTCCGCTTCAACGTCGAATTGGGAGGTTGACGAAACCGGCGGGGTTGTTTTCACTGTGACCGAGCTCGTCGCCGCGACTGGTGGCGAGCTCGTTCACCAGGGTTCTCCCGGGAGCGTCAGTACGGACACGAGAATGGTCCGACCGGGTCAATGGTTCTTAGCCCTTTCTGGGGAACAGTTTGACGGCGAAGAGTTCGTCGGCGACGCGCTCGCGGGTGGGTGCGCGGGTGTGATTTCGTGTCGCCCCTGCCCCGAGAACTGGACCGCAGGGTACGTACAGGTCGACAATACCACACAATCCCTTCAAGATTTGGCATCGAACGTTCGGAATCGATTCAAAGGACCCATGGTTGGAATCACGGGAAGCGTCGGGAAAACCACCGTCCGCGATTTGATCGCCTTGGCGCTCGGCGAAACGGAAACCCATAAAACCTCCGGTAACCTCAACAACCACATAGGGCTTCCGTTGACCATTCTACGCACAACCCCAAACGCAAAGGTATGTGTGCTGGAGATGGGGATGAGCGTGCCGGGTGAGATTGGTACGCTGGTGGCAATCGCGCGACCGAGTATCCGCGTCGTTATCAACGTCGCGCCCGCGCACCTTGCCGGCGTCGGGGACATTGACGGCGTCGCGCGCGCCAAGGCGGAGATGTTCCATTGTGCGGTGGCAGGGGACGTGTGCGTGGTGAATAAAGACGATACACGCGTGATGGCGATGTGCATTCCGAACCAGTGTTCGACCGTGTCTTTCGGTAGAATAGGAAGCGGCGCCGACGTCGAGTACGATGTCGACCTCGAGTCGGACGACGACGGCGACACCGTCTTTGCCCCCGCGACGTTCACCCTTCAAAACAAACACGAGACGACGCACGTGTCCCTTTGTGAACCCGGTGCGCATCTTGCAGCGTGCGCGGCGTGTGCGGCGGCTGTCGCGGTGGCGACTGGGGTGCCGCTCGAAACCGCGGGGACGAGGATGTCGGCGTTTACCTCGCCCAAGGGTCGCATGCGCGTTTGTCGTTCATCCGCCTCTGGAATCACGGTGTTGGACGACGCGTACAACGCGTCGCCAAAAAGCGTCGCCAACGCACTTTTGACGTTACGAAACGCACGTGATCGTGGTCATCGAACGGTAGCACTCCTGGGTGATATGCTCGAGCTTGGTGAGGCGTCACATGGGCTTCACATCGACGCGGTGACCCTATGTTTGGACGCCGGCTTCGGCGTCGTCGGCGTCGCTGGCGACGCGTTCGCGTCTGCGGCGACGCAGTTGGCGGCTACGCGGCCGGACGCGTTGGACATCGTCGTCGCTGACGATGTGGATGCGCTGTGGGAGAACGTACGTGACGTTGCATCGAAGGAAGGGTCTGTGGTGCTCGTGAAAGGGAGCCGGGGAATGGGAATGGAACGTATCGTTGAGAGGTTGATAGAAGGATAATTTTTAGCTTAGTGTTTGTCTTTTACGGTAGTAGTTTCTTAGCACATTATGCGTGGTGGTACAGTACAACACGCGCTTTCGTTCGACCCCCTTGAATTGTATCAGCTCACGCTCCCGCCGACTGAATCGGCATTCGGAGTGTGGCGTCACGGTGTGACGGGTCGCCTCGCGACGAGCTTTGGGGCGCGTCGTCAAGGAAAACGAGGTAAGCGCGTGGAAGGCGTTTAGATCGCGCGCCTTTCATCGTGATGAAAGACGCTTACCGACCTCATCCGCCCGTGTTCGCTTTGCGTTTCGGGGGTTGGTATCCCCGGCCGGAACTGTCCGCGCCTAGGGGGTTACGGTCGCGCAGTCTGCGAAACGGGTCGTCTTTACCGTCCTTGTCCTTCTTTGGTTTATTCGTTTTCAGGCCAGCCTCGTCAACCTCACTTCCTGTCCCCAATCTTCGTCCTGCGCCGCGCCTACGCAGACCCACGTCTTCAATCTCCTCAGCTCTCTCCACGCGTTTCTCGCGTACACGCTCGGCGTGCGCTTCCGAGGCTCGTCGCGCAGCCTCTTCCTGTCGGAGCCTAGCCGCGCGCTTCCCTTCTTCCAACGCGCGCACTTGTTCTCCACTCGGCGCTCTCGCAACTCTCAGTGCGGGATCTACTAAGCTAGGGCGAAGCACCAGGTACCAGCACGCCAACACGCCAACGACGTACCACCCGTTCGATTCGACCCACTCCCACGCCTTCGCAGCGACTAACTGGGGGGTGAGCTCCTCGGCGAAGCCTTCCATGACGGCCTGCGCGGTGAAGGAATGATGAGATTGCATCCGCGGCCCGAAACTTTTTTCTAAAGTGTTCGACTTTCACGATGAATCATCAACCATTGTGGACCGCGCTCGGGCGTTATGATCGGCGCGGAGCGGCCTGGTTTGCGCGCTCGCAACGTGCGCGACGCTCCCGCGGAGGTTCGCTCCACGTTCGAGCAATCGCCCATCGTCAAGGCTGTGCGAAGCCTGGATGCGTACCCCAAGGTGCAGGAGGACTACGTGACTGGATCGACCGCTGGCGGCATCATCACGTTCGTGTGCGCGGCTATCTGCGCGTTGCTGTTCCTGAGCGAGTACTCGCATCACCGAACCACGGTGGTGACGAGCGAGGTTAAGGTTGATACCATGGGTGTGGATCGCGTCACGCCCAACGCCGAGCGTTTGCGGGTCTCCATCGACGTGACGTTTCACGCCCTGGCGTGCGAGCTCATCACGCTTGATACGCAGGATCAAGCGGGAGAGCAACACCATGACGTTCACGACGGGCATTTAAAGAAGCGGCGTTTGGATAGGCACGGCAAACCGCTGGAGAAGGATTTCGTCACAGAACCAGTGAACAAACACAGCGATATACACGAAGAGGTTGTGAAGCTTGAGAAGCACGCGGGTGGCGTCGAGGCGCACGGCGGACACACGCATGGCGGGCACGACGGCCGCGCGCGCGGCGATCTAGTAGACAGGGCTCAGAGTAGCACTGGGGATGGCGATGGCGATGGGGAAGACAGCGAGTCAGATTCAAAGAAACGTAAACCGCTTCAATCGAACGCAGAACAAATGCGTCTTCAAATGATGAACATGTTCAACCTGCAGGATATTCTCGACAAGCAGTTCCCGGACGGGGTGGAGAAGGCGTTCCGGAACGAAAACAAAGAAGGGTGCGAGGTGATTGGGTATTTAGAAGTGAACAGGGTTCCCGGGAGTTTTTCCGTGTCCCCTGGAAGGTCGCTACAGATAGGATTCACGTACGTGCAGCTACAAGTTCAGACGGATTTGAATTTATCGCACACGATCAACAAGTTCGCGTTCGGCGACGGTTTCCCGGGGTTCGTGTCGCCCCTGGACGGCTACGACAAAGATTTGCTGCCCAATCACGTGCACCAGTATTTCCTGAAGGTCGTGCCCACGGAGTTCACCAAGTTGGATGGCACGAAAATTACATCGCAGCAGTACAGCGTCACAGAGTCCAGCACAGCATCCAAGCCGCTGATGGGCGCCACCCGGCCGAGCGGGGTTTACTTTCACTACGAGCTGTCGCCCATCCGTTTGGAGTACAAAGAATCCAGAAATTCCCTCTCCGAGTTTCTCACCGGGGTGTGCGCGGTGGTGGGGGGCGTGGCGACGATGTCGGGGCTGGTGCACAAAGCAGTGCAGTTCGCGCAGGGGCAGATGAAAGCAGCGGCGTAGGTAGTTGGAGAGAGTTGAATAGTCATGCATGGTGTGTCTTTTTACAATTGCACACGTGTACTCGCTTGAAATGAAAACAAATTGAACGATTGATTCTTTTTCATCTGGACTTCAATCACGCGGATGCTGCTGTGGGCGATCCCACCTCCACAGGTGCGTCCTTCTTGAGGTCCGCGGCGGAGTGGATTTTGAAGTGGTGGAACTTCCCGTCGTATTCAGAAACGACGCTGACCATGGCGGACCCGCCGGCGACGACGACGAGTATCGTGCGGTCCGGCGCGTCGAGATCGACGCGGTACGAATCCTTCGGCACGAAATCCGCCACTCGCTTCGCCGTATCCAGGCTGTTCAAGTGCATCGCCGCGCTGTGTTCTTCGTAAAGTACCGAGAACGAGGGAAGCAGATCGGGGCGTTTGTCGCTTGGAACTTCGGGGAACTGCTCGTCGATGACCTTCTTGGCGAGCTCGTCCAGGTCGCGCTCCGGCGCCAGGCGGTCCACGGGGATGATACGCGAAGTGTGCTGCGTCTTGGTCCAGCCCGCCGCGCCCACTTTGTCACTTTCTTCGATGAGCGCTGTGTTGAGTGGTGTGGGTGGTGGGTGGAGATGGGTCAGTCGAGGAGAGAGCGGTGACTACAGACTAGCGCTAATACAACTACTGTGTGTTGTTTCCTTTGAACGTGACAAACTCTCGGAAACCACCCACCTTCAGCGAGGCGTGTCGGGCAAACCGTGTTGTTATCGGGGCGAAGCGCTACGAACACGCTTCCGGAGCATCCGGGGATGAGCAGAGACTCGGCTTTTTCGTACGCCACCTCCGTTTCGCCTGGCTTTTCCATGCTTTTGGGGACGCCCACGTCGTCGTTGGCGAGTTTGAAGTAGGTGTCGTTGCACAGAGCCGACACTTCTTCTCCCGCTCTTCGCACGTCGGCCGAGTTTTTGCTCGTCACGAGGAACCCCTTGAGCCAGGGCGGGAGGGGGGGGGCGGCGGTGTCCTCCTCGGTGAGATCGATGGGCATGTTCATGGTCGGTTGTGGGGCGGGGGGGAAGGGGGGTGATAATTTGAGTTGTGCGGAAGTGCGTGGAACGCTTCAGGGGCGCTCGTCAATGGAGAGGGCGAGACGGTTGTCGTGGTCGTGAGCGAAAACTCCTCGTGTCGTAGCTTTTTCAGCAGTTCCCAGATTTTTCTTTTCGCTTTCGACGCGTGAAGCACGTCGAGGCTGATTCTTGAGTTATGAACCTTCAACTCGCGACCTTATCACGGCCGCACACGTGTCCGAGTTTCGAATCGCCCCCACTGGCACTCCCCGACGCACCGCGCGTTGCCGAGCTGAGCGGTAGAGAATGACCACCCCGGTGTCCATGGCGTTTGCCTTGGTGGTGACGCGCGTGACCCCCCGGGGCGCGCGCGTTACCCGCACCGCTACACATTTTCCCCGCCCCAGACGCACCTCCGTCGTCCCCAAAGCCTCCGAGTCCTCCATCTCCGAGAAGCTGGAGCTCACCGCGGACAACGTCGAGCTGGTGCTTAATGAGGTTCGCCCTTACTTAATCGCGGATGGCGGCGACGTCGAACTGGTGGAGATTGACGGCTTAGTCGTGCGGTTGAAACTCAACGGCGCGTGCGGCAGCTGCCCCTCGTCAACCACCACCATGCGCATGGGAATAGAAAAAAGACTGCTCGAGAAGATCCCCGAAATCATGGAAGTCGAGCAAGTTTTGAGCGAAGAAGCCGGGCTCGACTTAACAGAGGAAAACGTGGAAGCCACGTTGGATGAAATCAGACCGTACCTCGCCGGCACGGGGGGTGGGGAGCTCGAGCTCGATGCGATTGAGGAACCGATCGTGAAGATTCGATTAACCGGGCCCGCGGCGAGTGTCATGACTGTTCGCGTTGCGGTGACGCAGAAGCTACGCGAAAAGATGCCGAGTATCGCAGCAGTTCAATTGCTCTAGATTTGGAATCGTATGCAAAATATTTTTCACGTCGCTTCTTCAGTTCGCTCTTCGCTCTTCTCTTTCTCCAAAGGCACTACATTTTGTACCTCGTTTTTCTCAATCGACGTTACGAGGATTCGCTTCACAACGTGGTGCGATGGCGCCGCGTCACGCGGAACGCTTTAAGCGGTTTTTACGGACGATCGGGCGCAATGTAGTGCTTCCGTTCATGCTGACTTTGCGTTTGGCGAGCTTCTTCAGGTACGCCACTAGTTGCGGTGGAAATGACCGCGCGTGTCATGGACATGACGCGCGTGTCATTTCTCAAACGCGCGTGTCTTTCTTCGTTCAAATGCGATCTCACACGAAGACACACGTGCTGTGGTGGCCTTGAGTTATTAACTCTCCATTGAGAGGGACTCTGCTCTGCGCGTGTACCACGTGGACACGATTTCAATAAGCCGCACGTGTTTCGAGTGACCCACACACCCACCCACCCACACACACACACACACACCAACTCCCAATTCTCACCACTCCAATGCATCTATCGTCTTCCCAAAAAACCAAAACAGAATCGGCTGGCTGTTCAAGTTTCTCGGTTTGGTCGGTTTCGCGGCTGTGTTGAGCCCCGCGTTTCTGCGCGTGGCGTGGAGCTACTACACGGACAAAAGAGTAACGCGAGATATCCGGTACGGCCCCAACCCAAGGAACCGCCTTGATCTGTTCCTGCCAACCGGGTGTTTATTTCACGGCAATCACGTGGTGGATTCCGAGAATATTCAAGTCCCAAGTTCCTCAAAAAATAAAAACCGACCGGTTGTTATTTTCGTAACGGGCGGCATGTGGATCATCGGGTACAAAGCCTGGGGCGCTTTGTTGAGCTTAACCCTGATGCGACGGGGGTACGTCGTGGCAAGCCTGGACTACAGGAACTTTCCGCAAGGCACCGTGGGGGACATGGCGGCGGACGTGGGCGAGGGAATCGGGTGGGTGGTGAAGCGAGCCGCTTCGTTGGGCGGGGATCCGAAAAAAGTGTTCGTGGTGGGGCAAAGCGCGGGGGCGCATTTGACCGCGTTGGCGCTGTTGCGGCAGACGGAGTGGCAGAGAAGCGGGTACCGGGGATTAGGGGGGGTGAATGATTGGTCGTGTAAAAACCTAGCGGGTTTTGTTGGAGTTTCTGGAGTTTACGGCGTGGATGACCAAACGTTGATTAACCACTTTGACAAAAAGGGACTTTACAAAGAAGTGTTTTATGCGATTATGGAGGCTGGTTTTAGTGGATCGCGAGCGTTTGAAGCCCTACCTCGGTCATCACCGTGTGCTTTGATACGCGAGTCCGAACCTGGAGTGGTGGTTGACACTCACCCGCCCGTGTTGCTTTGTCATGGAGAAGCCGACACGAGCGCGCCGCCTTCGGAGAGTAAAAATTACGCAAACGCGTTGCGAAACTGCGGGTTCACTTCCGTGAGCGAAAAATACTACCCCGGTAAAACACACACCGACCCGTTCGTGACGGACCCGATTTTGGGGGGGAGGGATGCCTTAGCGGAGGACATTGCGAGGTTCGTGGGGGGGGATGAGGGGGACATAGTGGAAGGCATGTCACCAGCGCTACTGCCGAAAGCATTCGTCGCGCTGGCGCGGACGATGGTGCCGTTTTAGTTTTTGATTTTTTTAGAAGTTTGACTCAATGAATCAATCCCACACGCTGTCTGACTACTGATATTCTTATTATAGGTCTATCTCTTGTTTCTCGTGACCGATGCAGCGCGTGTACGTGCATCCACACATGTATGACTCACCAGTCAAACTTCAAATCAACCGAATTACTTGACAGCCTCCGCCTCAGCTGCCGCCGCAGCCGCCTCCTCTTCCTCCCTCGCTTTCCTTCTTTTTTCCTTTTCAATCCTCGCCAGCTCCCGCTGTTCACCTAGCTCGTCTTTAATAGCCTGCCTCTGCGCATCACGCGCCTTTTCGTTCAAGTCGTAGCCCGGGATGCCGCTGCCGAACGCGAGCGCGGTACCGGGCGTGGCCGCCGTGAACACTGCCGCGAGGGTAGACGCGGCGAACGCGCGGCGCGAGGTGTTTTGGGTGGGCACGGAGGATAAGCGACCATCCAACACATCGTTCGATGCGGCGCGGGTCACGACGGGGCGACCAGCCTTTGAAACGACGCGTGCTTTCGAGGTCGTGGGCGTGGCCACGACGCGGGGAGACACGGTGGATAGGGCGAACATCGCGGAAAAGGCGGTGTCGCGTGTCGGGGTGTGTGAGATCGGAGGTGTACGACGTGGCATCCAGGTGGAAAAGTCGCGGCCAAAACAACCAATATCGAGCAGAAAAATGCATTCTCAATATTTATTGCACAAAAACATCCCTCTACCGTTTCTTCCTGTCCCTCCCCTTCCCCCCGTTGACCCGTCTCTGCGTCTTGACGATGACCCCCCCCTGCCCCCCTGACTTCAAATCGCCCTCCATCTTCTCCAGGAACGCCAGGGTTTCTTTTTGTTTCTCCCCTCGCTCCTCCTTCGCCATGCTCTGCTCCGCGTTTCGTTGTTCCGCGAGAAACTTGTTATCTTTGCGCAATTCTCTAACCGCCCCGCGCGCTTCCTGTTTAACTTGCCGCTGTAACCGCCGCTTCTCAGCCCGCTCCCGGTTTGGGTCGTAATCACGGCCCTTCTGGTACCCCTCCTCTTCGTACATGGGGTTGAACTGCTTGATTTGGTCCGTGGATTTCGTGCGCCACCGGAGGGGGGGGCGCTTGGAACTTTGGGATAGCGATGGCTCGATGTCTCCCAGAAGAGCTTCGCAAGCAGACCGCAGGGAGGACGAGTCGGTAGCGTCCTTCTTGCTCTTCTTCTTCGGTACCTCGATCGAGTGTAAAATCATTTCAACCGCGATTTTAACAGGCCCCAGGAGTTCCCGCGCGGACGGAGTTTTTAAACACGGCTTGATTAATTGACGAAGCGTGCTGAGCGCCGCGAGTAAAACGCTTTGACGATCAGAGGAACCGTTTGGAAGCCAATTTGGTTCGTGCGAAGCCCCCGCCAGTCCGAACGCGGCTAGCATAGCTGGCAACGAAAGAGGCACTGTTTCTGAAGCCATGGAATCTGAGGTTTCTTTCTTCTTACCCTCCGCGACACCAGATCCAGTTTTCGCGTCCACATCAAAAAGCCCCAACCACGCGCCGCCGACTTGTTCCCGGAGGTGCGTCGACAAACCTTGTGACCAGTTAGATTTAGCTCCACCGCCAGCGGCGTGTACCAGCCCGGTGAGCAACCCAACCGCTTCTGGAAATATTCTTCCAGAAGGAACAGAGTACGCCGCTGCTAATGACGAAAAACACACCGCCACCACGGCTTCTCGTCGCGACCTTACCGCGCAGTGCGCCAACACGTTCCCGATGTAAAGCGCCGCCGGCGTCGTGACCGGGTGTTGCTTGTCCGTCGGGGGAAATATGTCTGCGAAGAGCGAGAGTAACAAAAACGTCCGCGCGGGCGGCCACCCGGTTTCATCGCTCCGGAGGCTTTGTCGTAGCCTTGTGGACATCTTTTCCAATCGCACCCTAGCCGCGGTGGCGGCGAAGAACGGAACGGAGGTTGCTACCGGTGAAATTACGGAAACCACTGAATCTAAATACGCGACGGGTAACGGGCTTTCACCAGCTAACGTTTCAAACTTCTTGAGTAACAGACCTAAGAAGGCTTGAGTTAACTTTCGGTTTTCCTCCTTCAACGAAGGCGCGTGTAACTTACGAATTCGGTCCAGAACCGTCGCGGTTTCGTCCGACGTCAACCCTTTCAAAATTTTATCCAACTGCGCGCTCGTTTCGGGCATCGAAAACACGAAAGGCAAATGATCGTCCTCTTTCGGGGTATCTTTTTCCTTCGTGTCCTTCTTTTCTGTAACAGAAGGTTTTGAGGGTTTAGGAGCAGGAACAGGAGTCTCTTCCTCTCCGGATTCTTCTCCGGATTTCTCTGCCCCCGCCTCGACTTCCGTCGCCCCCCCGTCGTTCAAAATCCCCAGTTTCCGCAACCGCGCTTTCCCCGCTTCTAAATCAGGACGCATCGTCTTCAGTTGTTTCTTCAACAAAGCGGTTTCGTCCAGATCGTCGTCAGGATTTGAATCGTCGTCTTCCTCAGACTCGGATTCCGACCCATTACTCGCATCGTCGTCCTCACCGTCGCTCGGATCCAAGTCCCAATTCCCATCCAAGTCGTCGCCGCTCTTGCGCTTTGGTTTTTTATCCGACAAGTCAACATCTGAATCGTCGGAATCTGAATCGTCACTGCCCTCACCCCCTCTAGCTTCCCTAGCCGCTTGCTTCGCCTCTTGTTTCTTCGCCTTGGCTCGTCTTGCGGCGAAACCGCCGAGCTTCTTGTCATCCAAATCGTCCTCGGAGTCGGAGTCGCCCCTCGCGCGTTTCAGCCGGTTCCGCTCTTGTGATTCCAGCTCCGCGGCTTCGGCGGCTTCTATTTCCTCTGCGGTTTTCGTTCTGTCCACCGCCTGACCACGCGCTTCCAGCCCCAACTCACGTGTTAGCTTGTCGTAGTCATCCTTCACCTGTTTCCCCGCGTGGTCCGTCGCGGTGCGCGCTAAAGTAACTGCCTCTAATTCTTTGAAGCCAAAAGAGTTTCTATTTTTGTTTTTCTCATCATTGTCTCCGTTCTTCCGTCGTGACCCGCCCCGTTCCCACCCGTCCGGTTTTAGGTGCCCAACGCCTTTACTCAAAGCGGCGTTAAACACCCCCGAATCGGAAATCTTGCGAAACTCATCATCCAGCTTATCGAGCAAGTCTTCGTCTGCCTCGCGTTGCCGCGCCCGCGTGGCTTTCCCTTGTTTACTCTTCGCGATGAGCTCCTCCATCACTTCTTTCTTCGTCTTACGGCGCTCGGGTTCATCTGCATCGTGGTCTCCCCGTTTCAATGAAAAACCCCCGGTCTCGTCATCCTCATCACCGCCACCGAAGTGCATCGCCGCGGTCGCATCACGGCCCAGCCCGCCGCCGAGTCGGTCGTCTTCCGAATCGCTTTCATCCCCTCGCCTTCTCGACGCGCCCCTGGCCAACGCGTGCGCCGACCTCCGCTCTTCCTTCCTGGCGTCAATAGGCGCGCCGCCGTGCGTGAGCTTGTCCGTTTGCGTGTTGGTGTCATGGTCGAAATGACCACCGTCGTCATCGTATGAGTAATTAGTCTCCTCGTCGCCGAGCGCGAATGATTGTTTCCTACCGCTCGGTTTCAGTTGGCCCATTCGTGCTCGAGCCAGCCTGCCAATCGCCCGTTCATCAGGAGTCATGTCCACATCCCCCTCCCCGAACCGTCGGTCCACGAACGCGTTTGCTTTCCCAGAAGCGTGGTACTCCTTTAACAGCGTGTTTTTGCGTTTTAAAGTACCCGCGGTTCTTACTTTCAACGCATCGCCCTTCACGCCTCGCGTTTTCTTTCCAAGCACATCGAACTTCAACCTTCCACTTCTCGCTTCGAAGACGCTCGGTTTCTCCACAGGCGCCTCACGCTGCGCGTTACTAAACCGGTGCTTACTCTTCTTACCCGTCGCCGGGGTTTTCTTCTTCTTCTTCGCCATCGCGCGTCCCTACCACGCGCGTCGCTGAGTGAGAAGCGGCGCCGCCCGCTGAGAAAATAAATCTCGGAAAGACCGCCGCCGCCGACTGCAAAAAATCGGTTGTCCCTCCAATTAGACCAATGTTTGGAGAGTTAATTATCCGAGATTCCAGGTGACGAAAAGTGCTCGAAGTCTCTTGCGTGCAGGTCGAAAAAAAATAAAGCGACTCGCCCTCGCGAGCACACACTCTCCGCGGCACCGGGTTTCCGTTTCGGTCATCGCACCAAATGTCGCTGTGCACGTCGCTCCTCGCGAGCGGCGCGAAGGCCGGACGCGTGCTGGTGTTTTCCGTGGGACGCACGAATCGCGTGCGCGTCGGACCAATGAGACTCGGCAAATCTACCCAAGTCGGCCGGGAAAGATTCAGGAGTTTCAGCGTCACCGCACGTCCAGCGGCGGGGGTTACCAAAGCGATGCAAACCAAAGACGGCGAATTGTACGTTTTGAGTTATGAGTGGCATGTGCTTGTTCCGTGTCTATATACCTATACGAGATGAAGGATTGTTATATGACTTCCAACAGGGGACAAACCACTTCGATCGCACGGATAAGGCGGACGTCATCCATCGTTTCATTCGTCCCTCGTCCAACACAACTGACCTGAAATCATCACCCAAACACAGGCAACGGTTTCAAAACCCTGCTCGCATCGCACCCATCAACCCCGGCACATCCACCAGGCGCTTCACCGTTCCGTCCGCGAACGCTTCAGCTCAAAGTGAGAGTGAAACAAATAACGCGCTCGCCGAACGCCACCCTTTATTTTTGCACAACACGCAGAGCCGCAAGAAGGAAAGGTTCGTTCCTCAAAAGGATAACAACAACGTCTCCATGTACGTCTGCGGCGTAACCGTGTACGACTACTCGCACATAGGCCACGCGCGGGTGTACGTTGCGTTCGACGTTCTGTATAGGCAATTAGTCAGCCTGGGATACAACGTCACCTACGCCAGAAATTTCACGGACGTCGACGATAAAATTATTAAAAGGGCGAACGAAAACGGGGAATCCTGTGATGCGCTAGTCGGACGGTTCATCGACGCGTTTCACGAGGATATGGACACGCTGGGGTGTTTACGACCAGATATAGAGCCAAAGGCAACGGAACATATGGATGACATCATTTCAATGACTTCCAGACTAATTGGGAAAGGTAACGCGTACGCGACGGGCGATGGCGACGTTTACTTTCACGTGGAGAGTTTACCTTCTTACGGCGCTTTGAGTGGACGGAAATTAGAAGACAATCGGGCTGGCGGATCCGACCGAGTAGCCATCGACGATCGAAAGAAGCACCCTGGTGACTTCGCCTTATGGAAAGCCGCGAAGCCGGGTGAACCCACTTGGGACTCCCCGTGGGGCAAAGGCCGGCCAGGATGGCACATCGAGTGCAGTGCGATGATCGAAAAATGCCTCGGCTCATCGATCGACATCCACGGAGGGGGGATGGACTTAACCTTCCCGCATCATGAAAATGAACTCGCACAGAGCACCGCGGCGTGTGGGTGCGATGTAGATTGCGGTGATGGGTCAACTTCAGACCCATTCGTGAAGTACTGGGTGCACAACGGGTTTGTGAAGGTTGACTCTGAAAAGATGAGTAAGAGTCTTGGTAATTTTTTCACAATCAGGGAAGTCACGGACAAGTACCACCCGCTGGCGCTGCGGTGGATGTTACTGGGGACGCACTACAGGGCGCCGATTAACTACACGCAGCGGGCGCTGGAAGAGAGTTCTGATAGACTATTTTACCTGTACCAGACGCTTTTGGACGCTAGTGAGGCGCGAGATTTGGCGTTGGAAAACCTTTCCACCAAACCCCCCACCGGCATCGCCGCGGAAGGCATCACGCTCGCGTTTGAGACGAAACTCGCGGTGGCCAACGCGTTAGCGGACGATTTGAACACCCCCCTGGCAACTGCGTCCCTGTCCCAACCCTTAAAGGTGCTGAATGACCTAGTGGGCACTAAGAAGGGTAAAAAGGCGGTTGGGAGAGATGAAGCGTTAAGTGATTTAGTTTCTGTGGTGGAGGATACTTTGGAAAAGGTTGGGTTACCCACGACGATAATGGCCACGACTCAAGAACAAGGGTCTAATAACTCCGATACCTCCTCTCTTGCTGATATCCTAGAATCGCTTCGTCAGCTAGCTTTGACTCGCGCCGGTTTGACTTTATCGGATATTGAAGTGGCGACGAAAAAGCGAGAAGAGGCGCGAGCGGAAAAAGATTTCGCGACGTCCGATTTGATTCGCGACGAGCTTTTCAAAAAGGGAATCGCGCTTATGGACGGAGCTGAGGGGTCCGCGTGGAGACCGTGCCCAGTGGAGAGCGCATCAGAAGAGGAATAAGCTCGTACGTCGTATTTTAATAGCAGGGTAGTACGCTTACTTTTACTCTCGTGAACGCTTTTCAGGAAATCACAGTGTTGTTAACTCTTCACTTCCCAAGAAAAAATTAACATTGCCTCCACACCGAGGGACACATGGCGACACGTCCCCTGCCTATGTTTTTGGGAACCCCGTGTGCGTTTCGTGGCCGGGGAATGCGGGGTCGTGGGGGTGACGCGCGTCGGAATCAGTGTGTTTGTCGCGCGGTACCGGACGACGACGGGGTTGTGGTCATCGGGTCAGATTCGGGGTCATCCGAAACCCAACGCGGCGTTTCCATTCAAGACTTCATAGCCGCGTTCGAAACCTCTACCTCGGATTCGCACTCCGACGCAAACCCATCTGGGTGGGTGGATTTAACCCAGTCCGAGTCGAGGTTGCTGGAGGGCAAGGAAACCGCGCGGGGGTGGGCTTTAGGTGGCATCGAACGCAAATCGCCAACCAACGGAGCGGAGTTAAAACAAGAGTGCGCGCGAGTGTTGGTGGAGAGCGGGTTTGGAACGCCGTTCGTGGACGGGTGGCTTGATTCGACGTGGCTCACTGTTTTGGGCTCTGGTGGAGAATCGAATGCGGTGGAGGGGGTGGTCGCCGTGTGTTTAGCTCTGGAAAAGGAAGGTGACGGAACTGACAAGAGTTTTGGCGTCGTTATTTTGGCTCCGTTCCGACCGATATGGCCGTCTCAAAACTCCCACTTAACCTCCGACGCTGTTATCGTTTCCGTCGACCCCGAATCTGAGTTATTTCAAGGAGATGTTGGAGCTGCGTTGAGTACCGCGGAACACAGCTTACTGGAGAATTTTGGTGTTGATACCGTCGCCGTCGTCGTGGTTGGACACCCGTCGCCGGTGACCGGCAAAGTATTGACGTCCCGAGAAATCTCAACACTTCACAACTGGTGCGAATCGAGGGACGCGCATTGCGTGGTGGACGAAACTCAAGCGCAGGCGGTGGACATGATTAACCGCGATGTTGATGGTCTATTGAGCTCCTCCGAAAAGAAGAAGAAAAAGCAACACTGGGGAAGAGACGCGGGTTTTGCGAGTACAACTTCTCTTTGGCCAAAAACTGAGAGTGAAACAAATATAAAAAAACACGTCGTCGCTTCGTTCGGAGCGAGCGCCGGCGTCGCTCGGGGAAAGACCACACCCTTCCTTTTAACTCGCGATTCGGGGGTTAAAAATTCGTGCATCAGCGACCCGTACGCCTCGGCACTTCAAGTCATGCTAGCGGACGGGGGCGTGGCGGTGCGGGAATCGTTCGGCGTGCATTGCGAGTTGTTAAACGAGAGACGAGCGTTTACTATAAACGAGTTAAAAAACTTGGGCATCGCCACCGGGCCATCAAACAGCGGCGGTATCGACGCAACCGCCCTCGACGGAGGGCTACACGTGATGGTCGATTTGCGGCCGGTTTTAGGCGTTAACAATAGTAGGGAGGGTGAGAAGAAACTGTGGGACCAAATGGCAAACACGTTCCACGTTTTGTTGGTACCGGGTGGTCTTTGCGGAACTCGTGAACCGGGATGGTTCAGGTTACAAATCTCGGGCGAAGAAGCGTCGTTACACCTAGGCCTGGAGCGAATAGAACTCGCGGTGCGCAACGCGAACGACACGGGGTGTGGGTAAACTGGGGTAGAAAGCTAGAAACGGCTAGAAGGAAGATAGATAGAAGTAAATAATATTAGACTAACAAGTCATACGACTAACTCAGATCCGTGATGGGCGGTCTCAACACGAGCTCGCCCGCGCGTCGAGCAGCTTGCCGCACTTCCATCGGAAGTTCTCTTGTTCTAGGGACTTGAGTCAGCAACTCAGCAGTCCTCCTAAACACTCTAGCAACGTCCCCTTCGTCCAAATTCGTATCACGTCTCACCTGGTCCCAGGAGCTACCCGCGGCCCAGGCTTCCACGAGCGCCGCAACTGGTCGGCTTAAATTAACAGGAGCGTCCATTTCGTTTTCAAACTGCAACGACGCAATCTCTGACCCAGACGGCATTAAGCTCTCAAGAGCATCGTCCAGTTGCACGGAAGGGCCATACACACAGCTCGTGGGCCGGTTACTGTCGCAGCACAGTGCTCCCGCGACCCCGGCGATTTGCTCAGCGGTTAAACCTACCACGGTGTCACTGCTCAGCGCTACGCCTAGCCACAGTTCGTTCTCGCCTCGAAGTTTTGAACTCGTCTGGCCCAAGTCCGTTAGCGTCAAGGTATCCTCCGAACGGTCGTTGGATGCATCGTTCCACCGTACCGCCGTTCGTCGTCTTCGCGCATCCGCTTGGATGAAACCCTCATCGACTTCAAGAACATCGTCGTCGGGTGATTGTTTTTCATCGGAGACTGTTTGCTCACTGCCGCCAGAAAACCGCGACTGCGCGGTCGCGAACGTTCCCCTGTTCGGCGTATCCGGTTCCCAGTCCAAAAACGCCTCCAAATTTGTGTCGTCGTCCTTCCCGAACGGGTCGTCCCAAAACGCGTGATCTGTTTTTTTAGTTTTGTCACCCAAAGAACGTTCTCTTCGTATTTTCGCCACTTCTTCCACTTTTTGTAAGGCCGCTAGTCTGGCTTCGGATTCGCACAGATCACCGACGTCGTCATCGATCAAATCGTACAGCGCGCCTTGTTCGATGAGAATGTCAACCACCCGTGTGAACTCACTCCAGCCCGCGGCGGTGTACTCCCCAACCCTGATTTCAGCAACCTTGATCCGCTCCTCCAGTTTCTTCAGCTTTTCCTCGCGCCGCCGGCTCATCTTCACGGCGCGGCGCAAATCGCTAAACTGTTTCATCTCGGCGATTTCGGCTCGAGTTTTTTCTACCTGTTTGCGCTGTTGCGTCAAGAATTGCTCCATGTCATCCACGCCCGAGAAGTAGACGTTCTGGCCAGAATCTGGACTGTCATCTAGTCTGTTCAGTGTTTCAAACTTGTCAAAAATAACGCTCGAAAGTTTCTCAGACATCTCCGCCGCCTCGGCGCGCCAAGCCCCGTCACTAATTCGCTGCCACTTGACCGACGTCAGCGCCGGCGCAGCGCTTTTCAGACTGGTTTCCATAGACGCGTCATCCGTCGAATCCGCTGCGGAAAGACTACCAATCTCCCTTTGTTTAACGGATCGAACTTTATCCGCAGTGAACCTGAACCAGGACCCCGTTTTGTCCACCGCGAGGAACTCGCCGAGGGGGTATCGGTTTGAATTATTTATAGAATCCACCACCGGCGGCAGCACCTCGACGATCGCGACGGTTAGTGTAGGGGCAGTTAGTCGTGAAGTTTCAGCAGTTCCTCCTGGTTCATCCAGTCCAGGGCTCTCGCCGTCTTCCATGGAAGAAATTTCAAGCGCCTCGCGGTCGTCATCACTGAACACGTCATGCAAACGCTCGTTGATTGGAACCTCTGACGAATCGTCCGTGTCGCTCGGATCGATCCACGTGCCGTTGGGCGCGAGGCCGATCGAGCGAGCGGGTTCTGGAGGTTCTTGAGTTATTTGGGAGTTGATGCCACTCGAATCTTTAGAAACTGAATCGACACCTATCAACCCATATCCTTGATCGGTCAAAACATCCACAAACACCACATTCTCACCGAGTTCGATCCACTCGTTAATCGCGGCGCGAACCGAGTCGCACCGGCTTTCAAACGTTTGCTTCGCCACCGTTTTTAACAACCGTCTTTCTTCTTTTAGTCTGCCGTCTAATTTAATGAACCGACTCCACTCCTCGGGTTCCACCTCAGACGAGCCTTGAGTTAGCTGTTCCTGAAGAGCGTCTCTTTGTTCCTTTAAGCGACGTAGCTCACGGGTCTGGTCACTCCGCGCTTGTCCCCCTAAATAGTTCCCAAAACTTCTTTCCACGGTGGCTCGAATATTTCCTAATTTTTCTCCGCTCTTGACTAAATTCAACACCATCCCGTAACTCACAGAAAAGGTACTTTTCAAGTTTTCAGGTGGTTTCGTGACCAGTGAAAAAGCTTCTTCAGGGCCTTCGAAGGGCGATTGCATGGTCACAACGTGGCCCACGGTGTCAAACCCGCGCCGGCCCGCCCGTCCAGCCATCTGCATGAACTCGTTCGAAGTCAACGCCCGCGGACCTTGGTCGCCTCTTTTCGATAAAGTTGATAAAACAGAACTCCTAGCCGGCATGTTGACACCGGCGGCTAAGGTTTCCGTGGCGAACACCACCTTTAACAGGTTCATTTGGAACAGGTTCTCGACTAAACCTTTCCAGCCTGGGAGTAGACCCGCATGATGACTAGCGATACCTAATAACAAGGGTTCAATCGCCTCCGGCCGCACCGCATCCGGGTTTTCCTTTTCAAACTTTTCAAGAGTTTCTGCGATTAATTTTCTTTCGTATCCGGTCACCAAGCTCGCGCCGCACTCGCTCAAGTACTCAGCCGCTTGGTCGCACCCTTTTCTGCTGAAGATGAACCACACCGCTGGTAATAGGTCTGCGGCTACCAATTGCCCAACCGTCGTCTCTACGTGCGGCACTAAACGTCGGCGGGCTTGGCGGTCATTAGCGGGTGACGGATTATTATAATTATCACCTCCACTGGAATACTGGTAACCTCTGCCTCGACCTCGGTACCCTCTTTCCCCCCTTCCCCCTCCACGACGAGCTCTTTGGGAGTACTCTCGATCATCCCTGAAATCGTCACGGTCATCTGACGTACCCCACTCTTCCTCACGACGGCAGTCGTACCGGTCCCCTCCGTTCCGTTGTTCCCACTCCCTCGCGCCGTCTTTCGTGAATGGAAACAAATCAGCGTGCATCCGGTCGCCCTTGCGGTTCAGCAGCGGCCCCAACCCCGGCCACATCTTTCCAGGGCGCATGCTGAAGTGCCAGCGAAGCGGTACCGGCCGGAAGTCACTCACGATAGTGTGACACCGACGGTTCATCTTCCCTAATGGATCACAGTGCACCTCTTCGATCCACCCCGCTAAGTCGTCCGGGTTCCCGACCGTGGCACTCAAACACAAAAGCTGAATCCGCTTCGGACAGTAAATTATAGTTTCCTCCCACACCGTCCCGCGGTACGGATCCGACAGGTAGTGCACTTCGTCGAGAATAACGACGCCCACGGAGTCGAGACGGTAATCGTCAGTTTCGTTCATTTGCTGGGTCTGTGACTCGTCAGTTCCGTCGATAGATTCACCAGACTGATTACCCATAGACGAACTACTCCCGGGATACAACATGTTGCGCAAAATCTCCGTGGTCATTATTACGATGTCGGCTTTTTCGGAGTTGATGTCGACGTCGCCCGTTTTCAGTCCCACGCGTCGGACTCCGAATTTACTTTGAAACTCTCGCAGTTTTTGATTCGATAAAGCTTTCAACGGGGTGGTGTAGATTGCTTTCTGGCTTCGGGCTAACGCGGCGATAATAGCGGTCTCACCTACTAACGTCTTTCCACTGCCAGTTGGGGCACTTACTACAACTGAATCTCCATTGAGTAAAAATTCAGTGGCTTGTTTTTGAAACTCATCCAATTGGAAGTCGTACACGGATTGGATGTCCTCCACGGTTGGTGTGGCACCGGAGAACCCTTGTTCCAGATCGGGCACGTGCTGCTTGAGTAACGACTCAAGAGAAGTCAAAGATGACTCCGAATCATCCAATTCATCTCCGTATCCCTCATCATCTAAAATTTCGAAATCCGCGTCGTCGGAAAAAGCGGATGACCCATCATTCAATTCTTCCCCATCCCCGTCCCTGGTATCCCCAACCGCCCCCCCTATCCCCCTCTCCGCGTTTAGGTCCAGCAAAAACACAGTCACGTCTGCGTCCATCCCGTGGTATTGTGACGCTATGTCTAGTGGGGTTTTTCCGCTGTTCGCGACTGGGGATAAATCAGCGCCGGCGTTTAGTAATAAATTGATGCACTCAATCGATCCCGCCTCCGCGGCGCCGTGTACCGCGGTCCAGTCAGAGTTACTTGATAATTGAGGATCCGCCCCTGCGGCGAGTAATAGCGTGACGTCCCTTGCATTGCCTTGTTCTGCTGAGACTATTAGTTGCGTCTCACCTGAGGTCGCGTCTCGCGCGTTTGCGGGTTTGCCACCGGGGAGCAATCGGTCAAGCGCTTTCCGCGCCGCCTCCCGAGCCTGTTTAGCGGAAGGAGCGTCGACAATAGAGCTGGTTGAGGAGTCATTGTCATTTTCATTGGTTTCATCGCTCGCATCATTCGCATTCCTTGTGCTGTCACCAAAGCCAACGCCCGCCGCGCGTGTGATGCGCCGTCCCTCAGTCCTGTTCACGCCGATGACGCGTCTGCCAAAGTCGCGTCGCGTGTGGGCACTTTTCACGTGCCACTTGCCATCCCCTCCCACGCACTCACCACGCCTAGTGACACCTACTCCGACCGCGGATCCGACACACGCAGGCCTCGCCGCCGACGCCATCGGCGAAATCACCAAAAAGCGTCCGCCAAAGCCGGGCGCGAGACTATACGCGAACAAGCAGATGCGAGACCACTTAAAGTGAAAATACCACGACCAGGTCGAGTGCCGACGTCGCGGCAGTTTTTCGCTGTAGCCTTCGCCGCTTCAGCCCGTTGACCGGCCCCACGACGCGGTCTGACTCCATGCCCCCAAATCGACCGGTACACCGCCTTTGAACATTGAAAGGAAAGAGCTTGATTTTGGCAAAAGCAGGGGAGTCATGTCATAAAAGTCTTTGGCCATTTGCCAAAAAAGTCCGAAAAAGTGAGAATGGGCGAAATAAAAATATGATGAGACATTAGACCGCCTTTTTCCAGGTTGTCAGTCGCGAAAAAAATCGCGATGACAACTTGGCCAAAAAAGGATTTGGTTGCCAAAGAAGCCAGAGGAACTCGGATAACTCACTGATTAACCCATCAAACTGGAGGGACTCGCGGTCCGCGGAAATTCACGAGGGCGGATAGATATCAAAAGCTCTCCGCGCAAAAAATGGGATCGCTCGGTTGCCGGGGGTGCGCTTTTGGAATGTTAACTTCCCCTGTTGGGGCGAGGTCATCATATCAGCGCGCGCACGGAGAGGCGACGCTTGAGTGAAGAGTGCGTTTCTGTGAGATTCGCGCGAAGACGGGAACAGGAGACGGTAAGGCGTACGAGTGTGTGCGTGTCGTTCGTAGGTGACCGAAAGGTACGCGCCGTCCCCGCCTCCTCATCAATCCGACAACCCGCCCCGTGCCCTTCTTTGCCGCCTTTTTTGGGGAGGGGAGAGTGCCCTGTTTCGTGTGGTAAACACGTGGCGCGGTGGCAAGACCTCTTCGCGCGGCGCGATCGGGATGAGTCCAGACGAATCTGATGAGTTTTCGGACAACCCAAACGCCCTCCACCCACCCCAAGCGCCAACAATCACGCGGCTCGCTTTTTCTTTCGCCCTCCCCAAGTACGCAAAAGTGCGACCTCGATTTGAGACGCGGCGGGGACGGGAGGAGTCAGGCTGATGGACGTGCTTTCGCGCGTTGCGGGCTAAAGCCCATACGCATACGCGGCACCGTTCCAGGTCGAAGCAGCCACGAACCCCCTTACGCCATCCCGCGCTGAAGCTGACCTTCCCCCTCATCTCCAACGCGTCCCCGTCCCCGTCATCATCCCAAAAAGTCATCGTTTGAAACGTCGGTGCATTTTCATCGGAATCCCCAGTCTGTTCATCGGAATTACCACCGGTGAAATCAGATTCGGCAGTTCGCGGGAAAAAGCCCTCGAGCCGCACGTTCTCGAATCGCAACCCGTCGGAGGCTCTCGAGTCGTTCGTTTCGGTCGGCGCGAAATCTGCGCGTGAATCTTTCGTGGGACGCGGCGCGCTTCTTTAGTTGTGACCACTCCTCGAAGCGTCGTTGTTGCGAACGCTTCCGAGTGTCATGTCGGGCCCCCTGGTTGTGAACGCGGTCGGATTGGTGGGCGTGAGTGGGACACAACGTGTGGGGGCATCGACCACCCCTCGACGCGCGGTCATGGTGGCCTCGAGCCCTGGCGCGGCGGCTCACCTCGATGAGCGCGTCGGCGCGCGGTCGTTTTTATCGCCTCGATCCGTTGGTCCCCTCTCGCGTGTGGTGACCGCGCGACGGGCGTACCGCACCGGAATCGTGCCAAGCGCGATCGGCGGGAAGTCAAACGATTTGAGCAAGGACGAGGGTAGTGAGTCTTGGGCGAACGCGAGCGCGGCTGCCAAGGCTGACGCGCCAGGAGCCACCGCGACCGCGACCGCCTTAACCTCGCCTGAGAAGGATGAAAAAACGAAACCCACCGCGTACGTGTCGTCTTTAGTGCAACGCAGCGGGTCGTCGCCTATCGCGGGCAAGCGCGAGATATTTTTCGAAGAGTCCTACGACATTGCGATTCGTGAATATTTACCCTCCGACGTGCGCATCGACGTGCAGTCCAACGGGGTGGAGTTCAAAGTCATGGTGGAGACGGATTCTTCGGCGGATCTCGTTTTGCACTGGGGCGTCGCTAGTGCGAAGGCGCCGGATGCGTGGACCATGCCCCCGACGAGCATTTTGCCAAGTGGCACGAACGAACTCTCGGAAGTGTGCCAAACCCCTTTGACTCGAATGACGGTCCGGGAAAAAGCGAGCGACGACGTTGCGGTGGACACGACGAAGGAAATTGCGCGCGTCGTCATCGAAGGCTCCGTCACCGACGCGCCGCACTCGATAAACTTCGTGCTGCACGACAAGAAGTACAACCAGTGGTACCACCAACAGAGTGGTGATTTCTTTCGAGTGCTGACACCTGCTTTGCCGGAACCGGAAGAACCTGAAATGGAGGAGGATGAAGAGGTTGTGCTTGGTGACGGTGAGGTCACCAAAGACTCTGTCGCGAAGGAAGAGATCTCCCCCGTGGATTCAGCGGCTGCTGCAGCGGTAGCGGCGCTGGAGACCCCCGCGAAGGAAGTTGTGGCTCCTGAACCGAAACAAGACGGCCCCAAGGGCATCGCGAGCCTGTTAGGCACCCTCTCAAGCTTCCGCAGAACGGACGAGCGCAAGGAACTCGAGAAGAAAGCCAAAGCTGAAAGAGAGTTGGCGGAAGCGGAGTTGGCCGCGGCCGCGATTGATGGCGCTCTCGAATCTGAATTCGACGACGATGAGTACGAGTTACCCAAAAACGACTCGCCCGAGAAGAAGGAACAGAAGTTAAGGGTGGCTAATTTACTTCAACAACGAGCGCAGAGGAAGGATACCGACAAAAGACGGCCGAGGATTGGTTTGTTTGGGTTGCGCGCCAAGAAGAGCACTAAGAGCGAAGCCGTTGTCGCGAAGAGCGGAGCCTCTTCTGTTACCGCTTCCACCCCCTCTCTCCCTGAAAAGGTTGACTGGTTCACGTTCCACGAGCAGCACCACACGGTGTTCACGGAGGTGGATGTGCACACGCGGGTAGGGATTCTGGTTGATGTCGAGTCCGACGCCCCGGGCGCGCAAGCCAGGGTGCGCGTGGAGACTGATTTACCGGGCGACGACCTGCTCCTGCACTGGGGTGTCGTCCCCCGAGGCGCCCGCGCTGATATGTGGACCGTCCCCGCCCCCCCGATGCGCCCGGAAGGCTCAAAGGTGTACGGCGACAAAGCGCTGCAGACCCCGATGACCAAGTCTATCTCTGGTCTTGGCGGTGAGTTCGCGCACGTGGAGCTGGACATGGGCAGCGCTCCCGGAGGTCTCAGATTCGTGATCAAAGAAAACGGAGGCCGCGACCGGTGGTTCGACAACTACGGCGGCGACTTCGTGGTGCCGCTTCCGGAACAAGCCCTGAGTTCGAACTTTGTGTCGCCTCCCAGTGGACGGTCCGGGATGCAAGGGCCGCCTGGTACGCCCACTCTGAACAGAGACTCTCCTCAGCAAACTTCCACGACTTTATCCGAAGCGCAATTGGCGTTGGGCGGCGCCGCTGCGGCTACTTTCGCCGGCTCAAAAACTGGTGAGAAGATCGACGCATCGTTGGAGGAGTGCATTCGTCTCGCCTCCGTGGCGTTTGAAGCGGCGCGAGAAGCGACTCGGGTGGCGGAACAAGCCACAGCGGCGGCGAAGGACTTGCCTGAAGACGGAGTTGCGAGTACCAAAGCCAGACGTCTCATCGCGCAGGCGGACCAGGCTCGCGAACAGGCTCGCATCACGGCTCGAAGCGCTCAAGCCGCCGCTCTCCGCGC
>MDSY01006616.1_pt1 | contig 49767 bp, 61 predicted proteins | sample 811131 | NCBI WGS metagenome assembly MDSY01 (sample SAMN05326643, study PRJNA326480) | marine metagenome | isolation source: seawater | place: Atlantic Ocean: South West | collected 2010 | reverse complement strand
GAGTTATTATTTATAGTTTACTTACACCAGTTTTGTTGCGTATATAGTATATACATTTATTTAAATCCTTATTAGAAAATATCTTATGTTTTTTTGTTAATAAACTAAAAATAGATTGATCATGTCTATGTTCTCTAAAACATGATAGATTAGGTTTTTTAGATGGAGAATCATCAATCATATGATAGTTACAACCAGTATTATACCATAAGTCAACTATATATATTGTTTTATCGCAAACAGAAAATAATAAAGCACCTGCTTGATGTTGGCGCCTAGCTAGTAATGTACTATTTTGCATCCCGAGGTGTAGTATTAAATCCATTTTGGTCCAGGATTTTTCTGTACTAGCTAATGTACCAATTATTTTATCATTTTTTACATACTCAAAAAACTGTGGAATGAATAACTGTTTAGCGCCTCCTATTTCGCAACCACAATCTAAATACATTAGAATATCGTCCTTATGCATTGTTTCCATTGTTTTTTTAATGATATACGATTTCCAAAGCCAATACCCATATCCTCTTTTATGATTGATAATAAATCTGGAGTGCTTATCCCAAAACTGGGTATCCTCTTTAAGTTCTTTATCTGTGTATAATATTAATCTATCAAAATAGCCAGTAGCTTTTGCTTGACTTATTAAACGGTTTCCTGCTTGAATATAATGATCTCCACCTGCAGAAAAAGTAATAAACACTTTCATTATATATATAATATAATAAACGATATTAAAAAAATAATTCTATACATACATATTATGTCGTTACTCGTTGATAAAAATGCCGTCATAACAGATGTTATGAATGCAATTAATAAGCATTATTCCGGATATGAAAAAAATCTTAGTGAAATGGAAGATATTATTAAACAACTGCCAATGGTACAACAACTTATGAAAGAAAATAAAGAATTGAAACAGCGTCTAGAAAGTGAGAATATCACAATAGACGTAAATGAAAAAAAATATACGGTGAATGTGGGAGACGATATTACAAAAGAGATGGAAAATGCCGTACCATTTACCGAATCAAATCTAAAAGCCGCTGTAGAATTGCACGAAGAATGGGAAAACATGGAAAAGCAAGCGGAAGAAGAAGAGGAGGATAGGGGTCTCGGGGACACATCCCCGGAGGAGGAGGAGGAGGAGGAGGAGGAGGAGGAAGAGGAGGAGGAAGAGGAGGAGGAAAATGAGGAAGTATTTGAGGTTACTATCGGTGACAGTGTATATTTCACTGCCAACGAGACCACTGGAGAGATTTATGAATGTACTATAGATGGTGATGTAGGTGAGGTAGTAGGTCATTACGAAAACGGTAAACCAAAATTTACTTAAATATATCAATAAAACTATATTAAATAATTAAACTATATTATACTATAATGTCAGAAACTGTGGCAACATTCCATTCCCTTTCTGATAAATGGGTCTTTTGGGCGCATTTACCACACGATACAGATTGGACCTTGAACAGTTATAGGACACTTTTAAAGGTATCCTCTGTAGAAGAAATGATAGCAATATTAGATTGCCTGCCTGATATGTTGGTTAAAAATTGCATGTTGTTTATGATGCGAGATGGTATAAAACCCATGTGGGAGGATAAGGAAAATGTCAATGGAGGATGTTTTTCTTATAAAATAAATAACAATCATGTAAAGCAGGTATGGGACCATTTGTGTTGCATGGTAGTAGGTGCATCCATTAGCAATGATAGAACATTCATAGACAAAATAACAGGAATAACCATTTCACCGAAAAAATCATTTTGCATTATAAAAATATGGATGCGTGATTGTTCTGAGCAAAATGTAAGAAAAATTAAAGAGATTAATAATTTGTCTTCCCACGGATGTTTATTTAAAAAACACATTAGTTAAGTTAAATACCGCATAAACATGGAACTATCTTTTTCATCATAGTTTAAATTTGCGCGTACGCGAATTCCTCTAAGTTTGCAAAATCTAATAAAGATTTGATGTTCTCTAATAACCTTTGTTAAATATCTTTCAGAATGATATGGTTTTTTTACTTTGCTATTTTTAAAAAACTTATTTAAAAACTGTATTCGCATACCATACGTTTTCATTACATTATAACTCCCATATGCTATTCTATCATTAAAGCCTCCTCTATAATTCCCCCAGTATGGTATTACTAAAATATTATTTAAGTGTAAATGCTCTAATATATCATTTACATTTATTTCATTTACATAATATAGATCTGGTCTTATATAAATATAATAATCATAAGGAGGTTTATCTATCCAAAGACTAGTTACTTGTTTTAAGCTATTTAGTTGTCGAATCGCATTTTTTACACTTTTGAATCCATCTTTCCAAATGTCTCCGTGCTTAAATAACATGTCCCAGTGAAATGACTCATCGAATGATTGCTGATTGGTTATTTTATGTTCCGTTGGCTTTAATAGTTTCCATTCATCCGTATCTAGGGTACAGCACGTCTCGCCACTTCTTTTATTAGAAAGGGTATTTAAATCATAGGTATGTAAAAATATATCATACTTTATGTTATGTCTTTCAAGGACTTTAAAAATATTTTTTTGAATAGATGGATAGGTATGTTTTAAAGATCGTGTTAATCCAAAAAAACAAACCGCTATCTTAATTTGTGTATTTTCCATTATTATAAAATATTAAATTATATTATTATAAGCATGCTAAACTATAATACTATTACAACAAGTATATTAACGAATAAAACACAACTACCTATAAAGCATTCTTCAAATAACAATCTATATAAAATTTATATAAATCCCATCTCAATAACTATTGATACATTCAAAAATGCTTTTTATCCTTGTAATTATTTTACACCTAACGAGTTTGTAGACATTACCCAATTTAATTATTACACGGTTCGTAATACTATCTTTACTAAAATGACGGATTGTAGTACCAATTATGTAGATTGTAGTGTCAGTTATGTGGATTGTAATACAAATTATGTGGATTGTAGTGCCAGTTTTTTGGATTGTAGTGCCAGTTTTTTGGATTGTAGTGTGAATCATTTGGATTGTAGTGCCAGTTTTTTGGATTGTAGTGTCAATTATTTGGATTGTAGTGCCAGTTTTTTGGATAGTAGTGGTACTATGCATAGAAACTTTAAAAATGAACCATTGTGTTTATATACACAAACATTAGCCAAATTTATGGAATACAATGGCATATTGTGCGAAAGTACCATAGATCCCAGATACATGATCTCATTTACAAATGAAATATTTAAATATACAAATTTTACTACGATACCAAAGGTTGTATCAACCATGTCTTGGAAAAATATATTAAATTGGATATATATCCAATTGAATAAACAATGTAATATATGTTTAAGAATTGAACTACATTATTATGATGAACAATTCATGCCGTATCCTGTAATATATGTATTTCAATACAATATATATTAATATTTAGGGAATATCTTAGTTATAGAAAAATAATATATATATTCACTATATAACAATGAATGGTAATGATAGTCCAGAAAAAAAGGATTTACAATCCAACGAAAAACATCAACATAAAATAGAATTACAACAAAAAACAGCACAAGAACGTAATGTCAAATTAGAAGAAAAAAAAGAAAAGTTATTAAATCAATTACAACTAAAAAAAGAGAAAAAAAACTATATTTTAAATACTAAACTTGCGTTAAAAAACGAACAAATAAATAGAAAAACGTCGAAAACGACCATCCATCAATTAAACAAAACCAATGAAAACTACAAAGAGAAATTAACACAGGTTCAAACGGATCTTGACAACGAAATCTTTAAATTAGGTAATACTAAAACGCAAATAGAACAAGAAGTACAACAAAAACAACAAATTGAGTTCAAGGTACAAGAAATAGAAAAAGAGCGAGAAAAAACCACAAAAGACAATCAAGAACTGCAAACCATATTGGAAGATAAGCAAACGGATATAAAGAATGCGGTAGATGAATTAACTGCTTTAAATGTAAAAGCACGTAAAGATTACGATTTATTATTACAACAAAAACAGAGTATTCAAGCTAAAATAAAAGAAATAAGTGAATTAAAAGTACCCAAGGCGATGGAAGACGGTCCTGACTATGTAAATAAAGCGGTTGAGGAATTTGTACGTAATACCAAACATAAGGAAAATGTTCGTATGAAAAAGTATGAAGAAAAAAAGCAAAAACATCTTGAAAAACAACAAAAGAGAAATGAATTAAAACAAGCGAAATTTGCCTTAAGACAACAACAGTTATCTAGAAAAGGTACAAAAACAAATGTTTCTGTATTAGACCAATCTAATGACATCTATACCAATAAACTAGTACAACAAGAACAACAACTTAACAATAAATTAATAAAATTAAATCGTAATAATCGTTTATTAGAGAATGCCGTTCAAATAAAAGAAAATATAGAAGAAGAAATTAATCGAATTGAAAAAGAGCGACAACAAAAACAGGAGGATGATACTGCAGTAAAAGAGTATTTAAACAACAAAAAAAATACTATTCAAGAAACATTACATAAAGTAAACGAAATAAATTCTAAAACGAGTCTCGAATGGTCGAATTTGCAAGAGTATAAAAAAAAGAACGCAGAAGAGCGAAAACAATCGGAACTAAAATTGGCTTTATTGAAAAAATACGCATAATCGCCTACTAATACAATACTCTATAAGGCGTTTTTCGAGCGATTATAAAATACACTTGACCGTAAGTTTCTCTATCTTTGTCTACTTCTTCTATGTAACGATATATTTTCATTTGTTTAAATAAAGACGATATAATACGTTCTATACGCATCATATCTTTTTTCTCTACATGATCCCAAAAAGGATCACACGATATCCAACAGGGATCATATATTCCCGACGGATTATAATAGATTTCTTTTTTTAACATCAACTCCTTTTTAGGTTTTTGTATGGCTACTAGTTGAAAGGCATGTTCATCCAACCAATCACATAATTCTTGTTGTGTTGGAATGGTTGACGCATATTCAGCACTAGCATGTGGTAGTAATTTTGTATACCAATGTAAACAGTCTAAACTAGGATATTTATTAGGTAGCGACAAGATAATGAAGCCGTCTGGTTTTACTATCTTGTAGAGGGATTGTATATAGTTAGGTATCTCTTCACGCGTAGGAAGCGCGAGATGATTTATCACACAATCATAATGATTAATGGGTTGATTGTTTATCTCTTCTGATCTAGACACTACGTATGGGGTTTTTAAATAATCGAGATGTGTATCATCCTCTCTACCGTGATATAAAAAACGATCTTTTATATCAATGTATTTTTTGTAAATCTCTATACCCAATGGATTTTGTCCTTGAAAGGCCAATATGGTTGTAAACCGTTTTTTCATACTATGGTAATTAAGTATTTTACTATTTAAGTACTATTAACTAACGTGAAAGATGTTTTGTTTCACCATATCTTTTTTCTTTTTTGAAAAAGTATTAATGGTATGGACGTGATATTCATTGTTTTCTTCAAATAATTCCGGATAATTTCTAGAAAGAGGTTTATCCATAACAAGTATAAGTTTATCTTGTTCCATTAATGTTCTATATTCTTCAATGGTTAAATTACCACAGAATTTATCTAATAAATAATACGGTGACGGCGCAGGGACTATATTTTTTTCATAGTTGTAGATGTCATTGTAAATAAAATTAAGCAATTGGTATCTTTCATACTTTATAGAGGTGTCTATATTTTCCTTAAACAGATATCCTGCTGCACAAGAAGGTGAACAAAAATGACCATAACAGTGATAACACGCATCCTTTTTATATTGAGGTATAAAAACGGGTGGCGTAGCAAACTCACACGTACACCAAAAACAAGCGCTATGCTCATTTAATTGCATGTTATTATGCAATTGTTTGGATAAATCTTTTAGTTTTACCGATATATCCTTACTAGTATCTGGTTTTGTTATCTCTTCTTTTAATTGACACATAATACCATCAGGACTAGTGCCTTTACTTTTATCATCAATCAAATCATATTGCAATGCGGATCCTTTATTTTGTTGAGATATATTGTAATGTAAAATAGTTTCAATATTATCAGGATCGTATTCATTTAACCCTGTATTTGTTTTTGCTATATCATTTAATTTACATTTTAAATGTAGAATGATATTCGGTTTAATATCAGGTACAGGTTCTTTGTTTGTTTCTTCCACAATAATTTTTCCTCCCTTTGGTTTTCGACCTCTTTTTTTTGGAATCTTTTCTGGCACAGTGTTAGGTGATAGAGTCTCCGTATTTTTTTTACGACCTCTTTTTTTCTCCATATTTCAATAGTATAGAATACAATTTAAATACTTTTAAAATAGTATTATAATGTTTAATCGTGAAAAAGAAGGAGTACCATGGGTAGAAAAATATAGACCAACGAACATTGAATCTATTGTATTGACTCCTGAAAACAAGACCATAATAGATTCAATTATAAAAATTAATTATTTTCCTAATGTATTATTTTATGGACCACCGGGTACCGGTAAAACAACAACGATTATTAATTTAATTCAGAAATATCATAAAATGAATGGTTGTGATGGAAAAGCATTAATGATACATTTAAATGCCTCGGATGATCGCGGAATAGAGATTATTCGTAATCAAATCAGTATGTTTGTCAAAAGCAATCCCTTATTAAACAAAGGTATGAAATTTGTAGTTTTTGATGAGGTTGATTATATGACAAAAAACGCCCAACAAGCGCTCCGTTATTTAATCAACGAATACAGTGACAATGTACGATTTTGTTTAATTTGTAATTATATAAGTAAAATTGACGATGCATTACAGTCAGAATTGTTGCGTTTAAAATTTAATAATCTTCCAACTGAGATTATATTATCTTTTTTACAAAATATTGTAATCAAGGAAAATCTTACAATCAATACTACCCAACTACACTATGTGCAACAACTGTTTTCATCCGATATTCGTAGTATGATAAATTATTTACAAACCAATCTAGATATAATCAATACCTATGAAATATTTAATGATACACTATGGAGTGAATTCTATATTGCCATTAAAACCAATCGTGACTTAGATGAACTGTATATGTTGTTTAAAAACAAAAGTATAGTTTGCAATATCGACATGAAACATATGATAAAAGAGTTTTTAAAATACATTATTCGCACTCATAATGAGATAATAAAATCAGATATTTTGTGTAAATTTGAATATAACATTCATTGTAACAACGAAGATGAGCAAATTTATACAAAATATATATTATTGATTTTACAGGATATCATTTATTAGTTTGATAGTATTGTTGAATACGATTTTCCAATTTTTGTAACCAAGGATTAGGAGGTGAATTTTTAGTGGGATCAAATGCATTTTTATCCATTTTACAATCAAAAGATAAAGAATTTCGTTTTAAATAGGTGGTTATTTCTTCCTTGGCATCTTCTTGTTTATTAGGAATAGAAATGTTTTTGGCAGTGTACATTCTATTTATATATATAAAATAAAAAAATTGAAATAAAATTACTTAAAAAACATAAAAGCACTTACATGGATTTAAATACGGAATGGGCCCAATTTATCAATGATTCTAGTCAAACGATAAATAATTATGAAGAATCAAGTACAAAAAGATCCGATAATTATGATACGCTACATGTAGGGGAACAATGTGATATACCAAATGACAATAAAATTCCTAAATGTTCTGACTTATATATATCTACAAAAACTATGATAGGCTATTTAAATAGTCCCGTTGATCTAATTCGGATATTTTGGTCCATCCCCATCATTTCCTATAGCGATCGAAAAGAAGGTGTCGTTAAAAAACAAATGAAATTCAATTCCAACACTAAAACACAGGTAAATGACATAGTTGACAATTGTAGTAAGTATAATTATGTATCACAATACGTCATGCAACACATAGACAATCCAAATGGTCGTATTACCTTTAAAGATGTGCGTAAAGTAAGTATAGGTATTAGTAAAAAAGACGTTATTAGTTATCGTACCAAACAAAAAAGTGCTTTTTATAATTGTTTTGTAGTCATTATTCGCATTGAAATAAAGGATAATCTATACAAAGAATTCCACGTAAAAGTATTCAATACAGGAAAATTAGAGTTACCGGGTATTCGTTCTGACAAAGAATTAGATCTTGTGTATACAAAAATAAAAAGTATATTAGATTTAACTGTATCAGATACACCAGCAGAAACCGTGCTTATCAATTCCAATTTTACTTCAGGGTATTATATAAAACGTAACAGTTTATATAAACTATTAAAAACCACTTATAATATTTCAGCCATGTATGATCCTTGTTCTTATCCCGGTATTCAATGCAAATTATATATAACTCCAGACAATAAAGTTGACAATAGTTCAAGTACAAATAAATACATATCCTTTATGGTATTTAGAACGGGTAGTGTATTAATAGTTGGAAAATGTAATGAAACTATTCTCTATAATGCATATCACTATATAGTAGATATATTAGAAAACAATTACAGCAGTATCATGGATACAAATATAAACATACCCATTAAAACACCCGTTATTAAAAAAAAAAAGAGGCGAACGATTCTTATCACCCCTTCATGATATGTCAATCCACGTGTTGTTCTTGATCAATAGTGATTTTATGGAATGCGTCTAAGGTATTTATACATTGATTACTTTGAATATACTCTAGTATTTTATCTACAGAAGATATGGATGATTTACTATAAGGAACTAAAAGATCAATTAAATCTACGATATCACTACTGTAGGTGATCAAAATAGATCTATTTTTATGTATTATACTATTAATATCCACCGCCTCTTTCATTAACGAAGTCATATCTTTGTAGTAGGAAACATTATGATGTATCATAGCTGTAAATAATGTAGTATTCAAGTCTAATTCGTGTATTTTATCCGTATGTTGGGATGTATGTACACATGTTTTCACATAATTTTCTTCTAATTCAAATAACGTTTTTTTATACAAAAACATTACCGCATCTTTAGATGTTAATTGTAAAAAACTATGATTATCATCACCTATTTGTGTAATAAACTCAACATAAAATAATATACTTTTTTCACAATGATGAACGGTTAAAGAAACATTCCTAGTGTAAAGCAGTAATAATTTATATATATGTGTTATTGTATTAATACCATATTTTATAATATATTTTAAATACTCTATATTTTTAATCGTAATGTTGGTATGAATATGATTTAGCAAAGTTTGAATCAATGCGATATAATATTGATATAACTCTATAGTAGTTTCTTTTAGTTCGGGTAGATAATTGGTTAATAAATTTAAGGACATGGTAGAAGACATTATAGGATAATATACTTTTTTAATTTTATAAAATAAAAGTATTTTTTTACGTTATAATAATTTAAAGAAAATCAAAAACTTATACTATAATGGAAAACGAAAATACAACTAGTTCTACTCCTTCTAATTATCGATTACCAAGTAATTTAACCATGCAACATATTACTAAATTAGGTATTGTAAATGATAAACCAATTATGCTTGATTATTGGACCAAATCTCTATCCAATGAAATTATCATTGGTATTCGCGAAGGCGGCGAAAAATTATTAGTAAAAAGTGAAGATGAATATACCAGTCCTATTTCAAAAATATATAAAGTAGAAACCGATTACATTATTGAAACCGAAAACTCACTTTATTTAGCAGATTCTAGTATAGCCACTAAACGTATCTCCTAAGTTTAGGAATTCATTGGTAACATACCTACTAAATAGATATACCACAACGTTAGTATTATATTAATGCCTATAGTATTAGTTATTTGTTTTGTTGTTGTATCTAGCAATAACAATACTCCCCAAGTTTGTACACTGTTTAATATTAAATAAAATACTTTTGCTAGAGTTAACCAATAGGTATTGTTTGTGATATAATAATGTAAATAACTAACCCACGTAATGGTTTCAAATACCACATTTACGATTAGATATTGTGTGACTAATCTATTTATAGAATTACTAGTAATAGTTGTTATGTTTATTACTGTTATGACTATTCCTCCTCCGCTCATACACAATAGTAAAATATTCCACTTACATTGACTACATAAATACAAACATTCATTTTCTTTTTTAGGCGGCGTTTCAACTTGTATCGACAATCCCTTTAATTGTGCTTCTATGTCGCTCATATCTATTGATTTATTTTAGTTTATTTAAATTATTTTAGTATAATTATAATTTAAATAATATCAATTTACTTAAACAATGAGCATAGATGAAACCCTATTTCCTCACGTAATCGTTCATTTTAAAAATGATACTACTTTGACTAAAAATGGGGTATCTAATTATCTTAATTACTGGAATTTAAAACAATGTGAAAAGCAGTGTTTTTCTTGTTGTATCGATACTACTGCTATAACAGATTCTCATTTCTATACAGCTACAAAACAAGCAGTTGTCGTAGGAAAATTTATAAAAAAAATGAAAAAACAACAACCTCAATATTTAAAATATACTATACTTGTTATCGCTAATAGTATATTAAGCGATTTATTAGATATGATATTAAAAATGTCAAAACCATGTGCGCGTGTATATATTGTAGATACCATGGCAAAAGCCAATGATTTGTATGCTACTTTAGATCGAAACAATTCTCTAGAAATAAACGCATACTTGATTGTTCACGAAATTAGGTGTATCTCTCCCAATTAATATGTTTTTATATAGTATATTTATGGAAGAACTATTACAAAAAAAGTACAAAGAAAATGGCAATAGTGGTATGAAACCACCCAAAACAACCACTAATAACGAACGTGTAAATAAAATCATAGATCAAACAAATTATTTTACCTTTGGTTATCTAGGGAGTATGATTGGAATTGTATATAATGCCCTACTACACCGAGGAATACTAGGGACTATGTATGATTTATTTGTCTCTTCCTTTTTTTTTATGAATTCTATTAAACAATATCCAAACTACGTATTACATAACATTTTTGGATTTGTATCTAAACCCGTTGAACAATTGGTAAAACCTCCTACAAGAAATACTTCAACACCGCCGCAATCAACATAACATCTAATATGGTAACAAACGTATGAGACATTGTATTTACTTGAAATAGATTTTCTTCACTAAAATTATATTTGATCAATAAATAGTTTGTACCTATAGCAACTAAATAAGCTAAAATAATGTGTAGTATAAATATACTAATTACTAACATAAATATATCAGAATGTTTATATCCTTTGTCGGTTTTTGCCATTATATCATGTATTTAGAAAATATTTTCTATTAACTCTAATTGTTCTTGAGTTAACACATCAGGAAATTCTATCATAAACTCTATGATTAAATTTCCTATATGCTCGGTTCTTTTAAATCCATAACCAGGAACCACTTTTTTAAATCCAGGTGATATTATATTGCCTTTGGCGTTGTTAATTTTAAATTCCTTACCACTTATGTGTTTCAGGGAAAAAGAAAACCCACATAAAGCTTCTTTTAAACTAACTTTATGTTTATAGATAATATCTAATCCGTCACGCTCCATTGTATAATCTTCCTTTTCTATGTCTACTATAATTTTAATATCACCCATGCAAGTGGGCGATATCATATTCCCTTTATCCTTTAACACGATGGATTCGTTATGATCAATACCTTCCGGTATCTCTATATACATGGTTTCTGTCTCGCGAACTTTACGATTAAAACTAGATGTCCATCTCTCTATATCCAATGGTTTGCAACATCCTGTATATGCTTCTTTGGTAGTGATTTTTAGTGTTTTTACAATTGGTTCTGGTTGGGATACATTATATCCTCTATTTACATTGTGCATACCTCCCATGGGAAAAGTACCTTGAAATACATGAATATCAGGATCCTTGCCAAGTTCTTGTGCAAATAACATACTAAATAATGCATTTGGGTCTATTGGTACTTCCATGACATTACCTTGCATAAATGGATTACTATTAGTCATGTCGTACATACGTCTTTTTTGAGGATCACTTAACGTTTCATACGCTTCATTTAACTTTTGAAATTCACTATCATCGGTTCCTCCGTTTCTATCCGGATGATGGACCAAGGATAGACGTCGATACGCTTTTCTGATTTCATCTTGTGTGGATTGTTTTGTTACTCCTAATATATCATAATAGCCTTCTGACGCCATATACTTATAGAAAACATAAACTTAAATAAATATGTACGAATATATTTATTTATGGATATACCCTACTTATTTAAATATAGACCAAAAACAATATCTGCATTTCGATTAAAACCAGACATTGAAAGTATATTACATTATTTTATTACTCATAATAGTTTAGTCCTTCTTTTAATAGGGGAATCTGGTACGGGTAAAACGTCTTTACTTGAATGTATTATCCGAAATTATTTTAAAGATAATACAAGCGAGAAAAAAAACGAAAACATCCTTTATATCAATAGTTTATCTGAACAAGGTATCGTTTATTTTAGACAAGAAGTATATACCTTTTGTCAAAGTAAATCTACGATCCAAGGTAAACATAAAATAATAGTGTTAGACGACATTGATAAATTAAATGAACAAAGTCAACAAATATTTCATAGTTGCATTGACAAATTTTCGGATAAAGTCAATTTTATTTTATCTTGTACAAATACCCTTAAAACCAATCAACACATTTTAAATAAAGTATTTAAAATAAAACTTCACGCTTTTTCCTATGCTACATTAACTGATATCATGGATTCTATTACTACAAAAGAAGGTATTATTATAGAAGATGACGTAAAAGATTATATTATTCAGTTGTGTAATTATTCAATTCGTATGCTACTTAATTACCTTGAAAAATTCAAACTTATGAATAAACCTATAGATATGACAACGTGTAAATCACTTATTACTAATATTAGTTTTTCAACCTTTAAAACGTTTACGGATATGTGTATATACGAGAAAAATATAAAAGATAGTATATCCTTATTATATGAATTATACGATCATGGGTATTCTGTTAGTGATATTTTAGACAATTACTTTTTATACATTAAACACGACACTGAAATGACAGAAGAATTAAAATTTAAAATTATTACACTTATATGTAAGTACATTATTATTGCAAATGAATTACACGAAGATGAAATCGAATTGGTGTTTTTTGCAAACCGACTTAGTATGATTGCATAAACTACCCACCAGCATCCTTATCATTGCCGTAAAGAAAACCACTCTGTGGATTCTTTAGATAGAAAAGAAGTAACGCTACCTTTTTGTAGGATGCATACCAAATATATGTGATTAAAGAACGTTGGGATTTTGTAACAAATAATATACACATATCCCTAAACTCAATAAACTAACTAAAGGGAAACAATGTGTATAATTTGAATTAAATATACAAAATAAAGAGGTACCTATAGCAAATGCACTAGGAAAACTAAGTTCAATATTAGTAGTCAATATATAAAAAAGTACTACTGTATTAAATAAATAAATAGCTTCCTTATGATTATTTTTTATACACAGCACATAGAGATGTGATACTATGGATAATACTACAAAACATTCAATATACTTCATACTTATATATATATATATATATAGTTTTCATATAAAAGTTATCTAACTATGTACTATCTATGAACATTATGGATAATGACATACCTACTTTATACAAACTAGAATTTGAACGAACGTTGCGCGGTGCCAACATTTATTGTGATGCTATTCAATATAATAAAGTGCTTTGTTTTATACATAGTCAGCGAGAAGTCCTCCACGCACTTGAATTATGCTTTAAAGAGGAATCTATTCCCACGACCTTTAAAGAAAACGAATGGTGTAAAGCTCTACTTATATCTATAGATTGTATACCCACCGTTCCGCCTTTCCAACATCTCAACAAGCATTATCTAAAATGTTATTTAGATAGATTAATTTTACTAGAAAATTGGTTTAACACACATTCTATTGGTTACACTGATCTACTAGAAAAAAAACAAGAATTATTAAAACAATCTATTATACTATACTATCATACACATTCTTTACGAAATCTATATGAAGCAAAACGAAACCAATATATATTTAATGCTCCTTATTTAGACTAATGGTAATTTCGTCTCTTGATGTGTCTTTACCAATAAACCCATAATTTTATAATCTATTTTATAAACAATATCTATTATAGTGGTATCATCCATATTGACATTACCATCATATGTTAGTATAGGAATAGTTGTAGTTTTTAACCAATTTTCATGATAGTCATGACAACTCGATAAATACTCCAGAGGAATGGTCTCTCCTTCACGATTTCTATGCTTTATTCTGTTATTACACGTTTCTGGTGTGGTTTTAATGTAAATGATTCCCGAAATAGTAACCTCATCTAAAAAAGAGGTAAACCATTTATTGTATATGGTATATTCTATATCAGTCATATTACCCTTATCGTACAACATTTTAGCAAAAACGTGTTTGTCTGTGTACAAACATCTTTCTGTTATGATGATTGCGTTTGGATTTTCTTTTATCGTTTTTCGTAATAAATCCAATCTAGAAATATACGCCATCATCTGAAATTGAAAACTATACCTTTTATTATCACGGTAAAAATGCGATAAGATGGTTTCTCCTTGTTTATCACACACACTTGACCATTCCTCTACAGGTTCTTGAAGAAATATATACTGTTTTTTACTATATTGTTTTAAATAGGATACGATCGTTGATTTACCAGAACCGATATTTCCTTCGATGGAAATGATCTTTGCCATGCTACCTATAATAATAGAACTATTTTTATATTCTGTTCTAAATATATATATGTTACAGTTATTTAAATCTTCACCTAATAAAGAAGATTTTATAGACTTTATAAAAACATATTGTAGTAAAGAACGAAATTACTACAAAATCACAAATGACGTATACAAACAATTAATCTTTAAACATGCTATTGCGCCTTATTTAGAAAAGATACTACCACATTATCATACGTCTAAACAATTTTATATAACTCGAAAATTGTCCTATTCTCGTTTTATTACTATTATAAGACATATCTGTAAACAACTAGATATTACATATACTTCTACCATGAAATACGCCAATTCCAGTTATCAAATTGATTACTTTATTTATATTCAATAAATCTTATTTAAAAATACATAAGCATATATTTTGCAAGTATCGTATTGCTTTGTAAAATCTGAGGTACATTTAATTTTAAAAACCATTGATATTTTGTTTTTTCCAACAACTCTTTATACGGCACATAAATACCATACATTTCACCACAATACTCTATTTCGTTTGATTGAAACAACTCCGAAATATCCACGGGTTTTTTATTTTGTTTTTGTACTCCTATATGTTTACTATTAACAACCGTGATGGATCTTTCGTCCACCATTCGTCTAAATTGTTCTTGCATCTGTCCCACAAAATCTTGCTGACTTGTATAATCTACAGAATTCAATCCTTCTGTATATTGTATAATACGATACATAACTTGCGATTGTTTTACACAACCCATAAATTCTGGATCTGGGGCATATTTATACGTGGAACGGTAATGGGCTTTATTTTCTAGCATAAATACTTCCGTGGATTGCAATCCCAAATCATACATCGGTTTCAAACTTTTAAAACATAAAAAAGAAGCAGGTACTAAAAACCCTCCATAATGATACAACAACTTATATAACGCTAACTGACGATAATGTTGTTTGATAGGATCTGCTAATTTACTAAAATCGACCTTGTAATCTGGTAATAAATAGTCAAACGACGTGTCGTCTATTAAGGCAACGTTAAAATCCTCACCACACTTTTGAATGATCGATTTTAAAGTGATGTACAAATAGGGTTGATTTAAGTTACTTGAATTTCTAGAATAGAAATTTTCCCATTGTCTTGCATTTACCTTATAGTCTAAATGTATCCACATAATTGGTTTCTTAGATTTATGATTTGAATGTATGGTATGACTGTTTTCCTCTACTAAAAACTGTTTTACTAGATTGTAATGTTCCATGTCATCATACCATTTTTCTTGATCTTTATATTGATTGTAGACTAAACTTAGAAAATATACCATAATAATGGTGATCAATATGTTTAAATATGGATTCATATATTATAAGTTACGATTATTTATTATCAGATATACGTAATAAGGATGACCATACCGCTTGTGCAGAATTTTTATGGTTTTCTTGCTCTTGTATTAACTTATACGCACGGGATGTATCTATACTATCTTCCGCTTGTCGATCCTTTTCCATTTGTCGATTCACCTCCTCTTTTGTTAAAGGGTCCACGTTTTGACTATGCCTCGCTTGTTTTAGTGCTTCTAAACTACCGTGTCCTTCTCTATAATCCCGCTCATCTACACCTAGTACTAACGCATTCGTATAAGCGTGCCTTAAATCCTCGTATTGACTACTGCCATAATTTCCTAATTCACCACCTAAAATATCCCCCCTATAGGAATCGATTCCTTTTACCTCTTCATGAACAACCATAGCACGCGTAGCGGTTTTTAAACTGTCGAAATCTTCTTTTGACACATTATGAATATCATCGGAAGACGAAAACCAATCGCCATAACCGTGATCTTGTTGTGAATAATGTTTTTCAAATAACGAATTAAATGTTGTTATGAAACCAGGACTTTTAGATAACTTATCTATGATTTGTTGTTTATCTAGTTCTCGTTCCTGTTCTAGATCTCTATACTTAAGTGTATTGTATTCTTCTACCTTTCGGTTCGTTGATTTATGCTTAAATTGGTATATCTCATATAATATCTTATAGGCCTTTGAAAAAAACAAAAAATACTTTTTATCTAATCTAGATTTGTCTGGATGCGTGGATAATACTATTTTTTTTGCAGATTTTAAATCCTTCTCACCAAACTGCATTGGAATCTTAAACAATCCTACTAAACTCTCTAAATCATAATGATTTATATCTAAATCTACTTCCATATGCATAATGATTAGAAGTTCTATTAAAGCATAATAACGCTTACAAATATAAACATAACTATGTATGAACATATACATATGCCTATTCACAGGTCTATCACTAGGGTAAATCGAAATGAAAACAAAGAGAGTGTTTTTAATATTTGTTGTGGAATTATTCTACTCTATCTTATTTTATCCTTGTTTCTAAGTAGCCAAAAACTAAATGCGGGTGTTATCTTTTTAATCATAATTGGTAGTTTTAGTTGCGGAACGTGTATCGTATGTATTTGTATACACTCATGCTACCATGACGATGATCATGAGGATGATCATGAGGATAGCGAGGAAGAATCTATACCTACTATCACCGCTTATCCTATTGGTGATAATGAAGATAACTTTCACTCCATGGTTCCTGTTGTGTGCACACCCGTAGAGTAATGAGACGTTTTAACCTCCTTTACACACGTTTCAAACATACGATTGATCTCCGTGACATTGGAACCTAACACGGAATGGGTTGGTGCAATGCTAAGATTGCCCTGTTTATATGCCAAAAATGCTGGTATTCCTGCGACTATTTTATTTTTGCGAAAAAAAGAATAGATATCTACATTTTCATCAACATCTAATTCCACACACTGAATCTCTTTTGGTACTACGGTAAACCACCTTTCCACTTGTTGCTTGATTCTCGCACACGGTTTACACCAAGTTGCGGTAAACTTAATGATAACATACCCAGGATTTACGTGCAGTAATTCTTTAAATTGTTGACGATTTAATTCCACTATGATCTCGCGTGTTTCTTTGGTTGACATAGTTTATTTATATAGTAAGAAGTATTTATTTATATTATTATTATTATTCTGTTTTACTATGATCATGCTCGACCTTTACATATTGAGTTTCCCCTCCACTTGTAGTGGATATAACATTAAACATCTTATTTTGGTGCGTCTTTTTTGTAGTAATCACCAATTCCCAACACGTAGTATTGGGTTTTACTATATATTTTTTGATATCGCTTGGTGAATCTACACTAGTACTCCACTTGCGCCTAAGTTTTGTTACTAGGTAACTAGTATTATCTGCTTTTTCTACCAGATTATCTTGACGGAGTGTTCCGTGTAGCATAAAACGATATGACTTCCAAGGATCCGTGTAATACTCCTCAGTACTTGTGATGTAATGATGGATAAATATATTATATTTATTTGTATCTTCACTATCTTTAAACCAAATAGCATAACGCTTCATATATAGGTTTGTTGGTTTATTGTCCATGTATTCCCATACCAATTGTTTACGTCCTCCAAACGTCATGGCAGTATCCCATAGATAAAACAACATGGTTCCTGTTACATACATGACTCCGGTAATCACCATAAACAGCGTGGTGGTTATAAAACAGGCACACGTATCTACAATATCAAATAGGTGTAACCCCGTTTCTACAAGTTTATTTAGAAACGGAGTGCTGAAGTCAGACATGGTTTATATTTTCCTTGCAATTTTTTTTTTGTTTCAATTTATAGTTTATCTTTTTTTTCTAGTATGACTGTTTGACCCTTTTTCACCACGCCTTTTTGACTTTTTTGACTTTTTATTAGTGGATTTATTATCTTTTTTATCTACCCCTTTGGGTTCATACCTTAAAAACCATTCTTCATATTCCTTTGACGTGCGTTTGTCTTTTAATTTTTTAAACTGTTCCGTCTTTTCATTTCTCATGTCGGCAAGAGTACCCTGCTTTCCATAACACGTAATACTAAAACGACGTAACACTCCTTTTTGTGCTAATCTATTCTTTTTTTGTACATCAAAAAGCATCTTTGAAAAACACATAATTTTATTTTTATCATAGTAAGGTTTATCCGCATAATAAAAGGCAAGGTAAAACGATAACATGGTGTCTATAGAAGCTACCTTTACCTTTTTACCTTTTATTTCTATATTGTTATAACTATGGCACGCAAGAGGTTTATACACAAATCCCACCGGTTGTTTTCCAACGCGTACCTCATAGTTTTCAGAGATAATTTCTCCGATAGCATCATGTTTTTTTAAACTGACGTTTTTAAACCCCTTTTCTTTTAATCGTTCTGCTAGTATTTGTGATGATTTCTTAGGATTGTTAGATAATACATCAAAATCCGGTATTTTATCTACTATCATTTTATAGGATTTTCCCATATGATTTTTATATAAATTTATGGCATGACCTCCAAAAAAGACTAAACCTTGGTCCAAAAACGAATCTCGTACTATCGCATATATATTTAAATGCTGCTTATCCGTGGATTTAAATTCCCGCTTAAACGTTTTCTCAAAACAATCCTCGCCACGGATAGGATAATGCTTATTTAATAACGTAAGACGTTTTAACACCTTTTCCCATCTACTTACATCCCCAAAAGGACGCGATAATTCTAAATACATGGCCATGCGCAAAAAATCCGGGGGACAATATTTAATACCGTTAAAATGCTTCGCATCTTTATAAATATTTTTAAATAACCTAGGATCTAATTGACTTACATCTGCAACCGGAATGTTTTTTACAAACACCTTATACGTTCCATGGTGTACGCCGGATTTTGCTTCTACATCATCAAACCCTTTTTTAGCATAGATATCTGCTAAATCTTTGGTGTCTTTTAAGGCAGTGGGCGAATAAAAATCATAGTCCGGTAATTCTACATTATAATCATAGAATTGATCTTCGCTCGGAAGAATGTTATTGATTGCCGTGCCACCATAACACATTAATTTTCTTTTACGAAGAAAATCTTCTACAATATCCATTATCTCTGTTACTTCTTTTTCGTTACGCCCTTTGATTTGTTGCTTATTTTCCGCTATATCAACCGCATGACGTAATATGTTTAATTCACATTCTTCATACGTATCTATTTTACTACATTGAGACATATATATATATATATATATATATATTATTAACTACCAGTAGTACAAGAATGAGTTTCAAAAGTATATCCGTGTTTATTCGTTTGAGTTTGTGTTGTGCACGCTAATTGTGGTACAGTGGGATAAGTCTCAGTACTATCGGGATTAATAAGTGTAGTATCTTTTAAGACAAAGGCACTTGTCGGAAAAAAAGTATTATAATTTTTCAAATTTCTATCCATAATTTGATAACACTGGGCTACAATTTGACATCCGCCGTCTTTTAATGCGGGTACGGTACTATTAAAATTTATATTACTCGGTTTTATATTTAAATCTGGCAATACAATCAACATTCCTGATTTGCTCATATCTGTTAACGTTTCGTTATCCTCGCTGGTTTGTGCCGTAAAATTTCTATATTCCATTATAGTAGGTGTACTACTACAAGAAGTAGACAAATTAACAAACTCGTTAAAATCAGTACCAGCATAAGTACTGTTAGAGGCACCATCCACTAAGATAATAACCTTGTTTTTTAACACATTACTGCTAAAGGTTGCGTCCAATACATTTGCCGGAGAAGACCCTTCTCCTGCATATCCACAACTATACTTATTGTCTAATAAAAAGGTATCTAGATGTGTTTTTGTAACATCGGCTAACTTATTATACATTAAAATATCATTGCTTTTAAACCGTAAATGTACCAACAAAGGATCCGTGGGATTAGGGACATGATCCTGGGAAAACGCATTGTTTTTAATTAGTTTTGCAACCGCCGAAAAGGGCACGGAATTCCATGTTTCTTTGGTGTAATAATCTGTACTAGTTGAAGTGGCCACTGCTGGTTCATGATTGATGGAATATAGTTCAAAATCTACAAACCTACAGCCTCGTTTTAATACTTCGTTTAAAGCACACGTACTTACCCAATCATCTTTATAATTTCCGGCGGAACAAGAATTATACGATGCTTTCACATACACATCTCTTAATCGGGTATCATAACTGGTATCATTGATGCTATACGACAATTGATCGCTTTTTAAAATGGGTTGTATACTCGTTTCCATGGGATATAAATTTTTCATATTTGTGCAATTACCTTGTTTTGCTGCCTGTTGAACGGTAATATACACAACAATTGCAACAATAGCGGAAGCAACTATAATAATAGTTAAAAATTCAATTAAACTAGTATTTGCACTTAAGACATCCAACATTTTTGTAAACATTTGTTATATAATATTTAAAAACATAATATATTATATATTTATACATTAATATGCCTGGTGGTGAAATGAGTTTAATTGTTGAAGGAAATCAAAATGTCATTTTAAATGGTAACCCAACTAAAACCTTTTTTACATCAGTTTATAAAAAATATACTAATTTTGGAATGCAAAAATTTCGATTAGATTATGAAGGTTTAAGAGAGTTAAAACTAAGTCAAGAAAGCGTATTTAATTTTAAAGTTAAACGGTATGCTGATTTATTTGCAGATACCTACTTATGTGTAACATTGCCTAATATTTTTAGTCCTATTTATCCATTTGACTGTACCTCTACTACAAATGACGGTGTTTGGGTACCCTATGAATTCCAATGGATAAAATATCTAGGGTTTATGATGATAAAAGAAATAGAGATATATAGTGGTGGTTTAACGATTCAAAAAGTAAGTGGTGACTATCTATACGCCACGTTTATGCGAGATATGGGCGAATTTAAAGAACTAGTACATGAAATGATTGGTAATACGGCTGATTTTAATGATCCCGCTAATTCTGGTGTTAGAGATAACACTTACCCTAATGCAGTTTACACGGATGGGTCTACACCTGAACCCAGCATACGAAGCAGAAAACTATACATACCCTTAAACTTATGGTTTTGTCTAAACAAACAACAAGCGCTTCCGTTGTGTGCATTACAGTATAATGAAATAGAATTACGAATTACATTACGACCTATATCTGAATTATTTACCATACGTGATGTTACCGATGCAACAAACGACTATCCAAGGTTAGCGCCTAATTTCAATATAGCGGAACATGCTTTTTATCGATTTATTCAAGAGCCCGTTGATCCAGAGAATAACATTTATTCCAATACATCCACTTCCTGGAATCAAGACATTCACTTGTTAGCTAACTATATCTTTTTATCTGATGAAGAAAAAAGTATATTTACTGCATATGATCACAAATACTTATTTAAAGAAGTTCACGAATACACGTTTAATGATATTATAGGGACTACCAAAGAAAAAATTCACACCGCTGGGTTAGTAGTGGATTGGATGATGATCTTTAAACGCAATGATGTTTACCTAAGAAACGAATGGACCAATTATACCAATTGGTCCTATGATTATTTGCCATCCGATGTAGTACTAGCCAGTAAAACCGGAACGTTATGTTCTGGAGAATATGGACCTGGTTTAAATGAAGATGGAACTAGTACTGAGTTATATAGTTCAGGTCTTTATGCTTTTGAAAACGATAAGCATATATTAAAGAGTTTAGGCATATTATTTGACGGAGAATATAGAGAATATGTTTTAGATGAAAGTATATATCGTTTAACAGAACCCTATTTAATCTCGCCCCAACCATGTCAAACATTTACAGCCGATATCTATTGCTACAATTTTTCTTTAAACACTAATCCGTTTGTATTACAACCTTGTGGTGCTGTAAACTTATCTAAATATTATGACATTGAATTAGAATTAAATACTATAACGCCACCAGTAGATAGCAATGCTACTTTTAATACGATATGTGATCCAGTTACAAATGAAATCATCGGTATAAATAAACCTTCCGCTACATTATATGAATATACATATGATTTACTTGTATTAGAACATCGATATAATATATTAGAAATTAATAATGGCGCCTGTTCATTAATGTACGCAAGGTAAAGATTAATGTATTTTCTTATATATATATAATTATGAGCGATGCTGATGAAAATCAAGACAACCCAAATGATGCTTCTGAGGATGCTTCTGGGGATGCTTCTGATGATCAGGAAACACAGTCCGGATCATTTATAGATAGTTTAAAAAAAGGAGTTGTGAAGGAATTTAAATCCAACGATTGGGAAGGTTTTTTTGTAGCAAGTTTACAGATCTTTATTGGAGTATTAATTTATGGATTTGTAGGTGCAAATTTAACCTCCATATTATGTTGGTCTACGGCAGAATTTGACAAAGGTTTTCCAACCGACTTGGATAAACCTCCTTATATGGGAGATCCGCCAACGGAAGGAAATTTTTGGAGCGACAAGTTTAGTGATGGTTTAGAAAATTGTGATATTGAAGCCGCCGGTGAAGTATTTTGGCCCATGGAAAACATCTCATTTCCCTACACCATGAATAGACCTAGTGAAGAAATGATGGATATGGGCATGGAATGGTATTATACATGGTTTTTTAAATTTTTTGGTATGGGAGCAGCTTATTCTTGGTCCTGTGGTCGTTATCTAGTTCGATGGGCGTTACTATTCTTTAAAATATTTCCTACTATGATGAATAATACCACCATACCTTTTTATGTGATGCCTTATATATTTTATTTATTTGTCACTACAGGATATCCCATACTATTGGGATACATAACCACATGGTTAGGGTATGTACTTGCTCCTGTTGAACAAGGTTATTTACTGTTTTTATCTACATGGGTATCCATGTTTAATGCTTTCTCTGCATTTCTAACCAATATTATACTCTTTGCTAATGTCCCTGCTCTCGGTTTCCCCTTTGGAACTTTAATGATCGTATTGTTTGTCTATAGTGTACTTATGAGTTTATTGGAATATGGTTGGGCTATAGCGCAAGGAATAACACAATATTACGTGTTTATGCTATTTTGTTTTACTGGGGGATTGTTTAAAAATGGAGGTTTATATAAAATTTCCGAATTAATGTGGTCTCATCGTAAAGGATTACTGATTATATTTATGTTTTATACTTGGGCAGCATCTACGGGTTATTTAACTTCACCTACGGTATTAGGTATTTTTGCAGGATTTATATTATGTACCATATTGCTATTTGTGGAAAAAAATAAATCAAACCAGGATGGTTTATCTGTACCTGTCGACGATAAAGGAAATATAAGTTAATTATAACTTAGTATAAGATTTCGTTGCTCTGTGGTATTTTTCCACGGTTTATTTTGTGATATGTAAAACATTTTGTAACTGTATAATATTATTCCCTACCCTGCCATGCCACTTCTTTAACTCTATCATATACTATTAGTATATATAGTATAATATACAAAAAAATACATTTTGCATATTATAAGGTGTAATATTATATTTGTATATATATAGAATGGGTAAGACAAGAAATAAACGCCGCGCAAAGAAGTTTAGAAAATCTAGAGAGTTACAATTAAAAAAAAAGGCAACACGACGTCAATTGAAAGGTGGTTCTTTTCCGACGGAGCAGGAATTCGAAACCGTGTCAAAACAAGTAACTACTATCAACAAAACTATGGCAGTTATTATCCAAAACTCCTATCCATACCTCAATGGTCCCATAGATGAAGATGATATACGTCTCGTGGAAAGGGTTCTACGTGATGATTATCCGCGACCACCGCCGGCATACTCAGCGCCGCTGCTGCCGCCGTCGTCGTCGTCGCCGCCGGTGCTGCTGGATAATCCACCATCCAAAAACAAGATGGACCCCGACCAAGATGAGCAACTCCCCTATACGCCGCCAGCACCTCCAGCACCAGTAAAAGGGGGAGATGCAGGGAATCTTCAAGCGGCGCACTTCTGAGTCACAGGTTGAGGAGGACGCGCTCCAAGGCAAACCGCTCACCATCAGGTTCCCGATACATAATACATACATCGGCGGTCGTAGTATAAGTAAGAAACTATATAAAAAACACTATTTATGCAGCATATTGTAGAAAATCGAATCATACCATAAACATATTTAAATATAATCTATTAAATAACTTTAATGGGGAAAAAATCCAAGTCCAATAAACCCAAATTTCCTTTTGTCTCGCTAGTAACACCTACCTTTAATCGTCGACCTTTTATTCAAGCCATGTTTGACTGTTACAAACATCAAACCTATCCCAAAGAGCGCATGGAATGGATCATCATAGACGATGGTACAGATAAAATCAAGGATTTAGTGGAAAAATCAGGTATAAAAGAAATCAAGTATTTTGCCTTGCAAGAAAAAATAACTTTAGGCAAAAAAAGAAATATGTTACACGACAAATCCAAAGGAGATATTATCGTATACATGGATGATGACGACTATTACCCCCCTACTCGCGTAGAGCATGCCGTAACCATGCTAAAAAAATCCCCAAAAACGTTAATTGCTGGTAGTAGTAAATTGTTTATTTACTTTAAACACATTGAGCAGATGTATTATTTTGGACCATATAAACCAACCCATGCCACCGCGGCAACATTTGCTTTTAAGCGAGAGTTATTAAACATCACTAGATTTAATGAAAACGCCTCCTTAGCCGAAGAAAAGGAGTTTTTAAAAGGGTATACCATTCCCATGGTTCAATTAGATCCACAACAAGTCATTTTAGTGTTTTCTCACTCCCACAATACCTTTAATAAAAAAGAACTCTTAAATCAATCCCCTAATCCATATTGTACCAAATCGGATCTACTGGTCGATGATTTCATCAAAGAACCGGCTTTAAAATCATTTTATGTCAATGAGATTGAACCCCTGCTAGTGGATTATGATGCCGGTAAACCAGAAATGAAACCGGATGTTATACAACAAACCAAAGAAATGCGAGAAAAACGCCAACAACTACAACAACATAGGGACAATCAACCAACCGGAATTAAAGTAACCCTAGGAAATGGTACCACAAAAGATCTTACTAAATCCGAGGTAGTAAATATGATTCAAATGCATAAAGCAGAAATAAAACGATTAAATGCGATAATAGATGAATTAAAAAAAAAAAATTCAATACAAAATGACTCAGCGTCTTAAAGACAATAATATAACCTTAGACGAAAACGAAGATAATTTCCATGAAGACATGTATTTTCATCTCTATCCGGATGTTGTGACAGAATTCGATTGTTCTCATGGTTGGGTTCATTACACAGAACATGGTATACAAGAAAAACGGATATTTCCTCCTAAATCATTGATACACAAATTTGATAAAATAAGATATTGCAATGTATATCCAGATGTACTCACCAATTATACTCTAGATACGGCTTGGTTGCATTTCATAAATGAGGGGTTAAATGAAAACCGTTATTTATATATTATAGGAAATACACATTCTTTAATGTCTTCCAAGATAAAGTATATCGAAGCAAATGAATCCCAAATACACTTTGATACGAAAAAAGAAGAAAAAATAACAATACTAATTAGAACCTGTTATAGACCATTGTTGTTTAAACGATGTATAGAAAGTATACTACAACAAAGATATACCAATGTACATATTATAATATGTTATGATACATTACGAGCAATAGACTACCTATCTCCCTATATAAACAAAGTAAAAAACTGCAAGTCTTTTTACTGTTCCGTTACTAGTACGAAAAAGTATAAATTTAACTTATACTGCAATCTATTACTAAAGAAAGTAAAAACTGGGTATTGTATATATTTAGATGATGACAATGAATTTACCCACGCAAATTGTTTAAACATCATCAATCATTATTTACAACACAATAAAATATGCGTTTGGAAGTATTTACGTGCAGACAAAGTGATTTATCCGTCTTGCATGAATAATATTACTATAGGTGAAATAGATTCTTCCTCCTTTTGTTTTCCTAGTAAATATAAAATATATAGTAAATGGCCTGATACCCAATACGGTGATTATTATTTTATAACAACTTTATTAAAAAACTTAACGACAGTTCATACTACAACAAATAAAGATGAAATTATCTACATACCTTATATATTAACGAAATGTATACAAGATAATATCGGTAATTTTGGTAATCCAGTTATAACGTCTCTATAGTAACAGGATACACATATACCATATACCTAGAAAGGCGATTAATATCTAATTTAGTGATGTTAGTATTATCTAATTCCAATAAAATACTATCTTCATCCGCGCTGTGGCTTTGTAATAAGGTGTAAATATAGCAACATAAATCTTTTTTATCTAACATAATACTTTGTGTTAAGGATTGTATAAATAGTTTATTATTATACTCTGTGGAATATTTTGTCAATATTTTGGTGAATCGTATTTCTTTTAACTTCATTTTATAGTCCTTAAGTAAGTATACTGTATATATATTTTTCAATAAAGAGCTCATTTCATTAAACTGCCATATTTGGCGTTGAAATGTAATTCGATCTACATAATCAGCAAAACAAATGTTTTCTAAAATCTTTAAATATATGGGCATGGTTTTTAGGATAGGATATTTTTCCAATATATCTATACTATTTTCGTGTAACAATAATGCTATAATGGTACGATCGGTTTCATTTATACTAGAATGACTACTAATCGTAGGTGTATTCGCAAGTAGTGATTGAGTCATTATTTTGGTATCCGAATTAACATTATTATAAATAGTCATATCATTATCAATTATAGTATTGATATACGTAGGATTTTTATAATACATTTTAATGTACATACTTAATTGGTTTAAATTCACTATTTTGTCCAATACTTTTGATATGGTACTAGCGGATAAATCAGGTAGCAATTTCTTGACTAGGTTATTTAATTGGTCTTTAGTAGGCGTTGACATAATCATGGACAAACAAATCTTTTTTAATTCATTCATTTTTTTATCATTTTGATAATTACCTACACATATGATTGGACTAGACGATATTTCTTCGGTTCGTTGCTTTTTTGTTTTTTTACTACGAATCATTTTTAATAATAAATTTATACCCCCTTTATCTCCCTGATTCATGGATTCTATTTCATCCATCACTATTACGATACGCTTTCTTTTGGAATGAAATAAACTTAGGACGTTGTTGTTCGCCATATTATGTTTCGTAATATTTTTAATTACATTTTTGTTTCTTACATAACCCGCATCATAATAGATAACATCGTAGTCGTTTAATATAGATTTTATAAACTGAGTTTTACCTATCCCAGAATCCCCGTATAAATACAGTCCACGATATTGAGTAAGATCTTCAGTATGATTATAAAAGTTTTCCACAAACTGTATTATGTTATTTTTCAATTGATTTCGCTCTAATATATTATTCAATATGCTTATATTCATATCTAATAATATTGTATACTATGTTTTTATATCCACATATACTCATTAGTTAGTTTTTCGAAAAGTATATTTTTACATTTTGTGGACTGTTGTTCAATAGTACGATATTTTAAAAAATCTGCAAAATGCTTATACCTTTTACCTTGATAACGATATCCAACCAATTTTTTAAAATGCTCGTAATACATGGTAAATAATCGGTTAAATACAAAATCGTGATCCTTACGTATTACATTTAATACTAATCGTCGCAATAATCCTATATCCGGTACATCATAATACAAATTAAAATAAGTTTTGGATAACATGATTGTCTCCTCTTTTACCATATAGTCTTTTACTATGTTTTTTGCATCTTCCGGTAAGTGTATCCATATCATAAGTATAGTATACTACTATATTTTTACTTTAGATGTATTTAACAAGTATCTTTTAATGTATCACTATTGGTAATACCATCCCACGTAACATGGCATTGTTTTGCCCAGTTATAATTATAACAACCACTACCTTCTCCTGAAGCTGGTGTCAACGTATTACATTTACCTGTACCTTTACCTATGTTATTTATATTTTTACATTTGGTACCATCTTTTGATAAACTCCAATAATCAGGACAACTACCACTATAAGGAGGCCATTTTTCATCACGCGCACTCATGACTAACATAACCGCCACGGTAGTTAGTCCTAATATTAATATAACTAAAGCAACTATTACAGCTGTTTTTTGAAAATTACCGAGCATTATATATATCAAGTGATATTTTTTTTCTACATATAGTAATATGAATACAAATGAAATACATTACAATGGCAGAGTGAATCTTTTATCAAATGTACCTGATCAAAATGCCTTTTTAATGTGTGATAAAATTCCAGTAAAACATCCAGTTGGTTATGCTGACGCCTTAAAAGGTAATATTGAATCTACGCCTCTTTCTATAGCATTTTTTTCTCAAAAAAATATAAATACACTTCAACACGCTATTCAACAAGAAGTATTTAAACTGTCCAATCATAAATATATGATTGATAAACAAAATGAAGATGTATTGAAAATTATCATGAGAAGTATTTATTTACAAAATGCTGCTCTACTTCCCACTCAAATTCAAGAGCAAGTAAACCAACTTAATTCTATTATTGTAGAGTATTGTGCACCAAATATATATACGGAAGTCCAATGTTATATGCAATATCGCCGTGATGTAAGTACTCTTGCTGTGCCTTTAGAACGCCCTAAACATAGTTGCTATAAATATAATACTTTAGAACTAAATAAATGGTTCTAACTCATCTAAATCCTTTATCCATAACGAACAAGCTTGCATGGCAAGTAACCCATCATATTCTTGTGTCAACTCTAACTGGTTTGCTTTTAAAGATTCTACGTTTTCACTAGACACACTGTCCATGGGCATTTTTGTTAAATAATGATAACTTTCCTTATCTTTATCTAATCCATGTTCCTTGAGCATGATAGCTATCGCCTCTTTAGACTTACCTCTTAAATCTATCGTATTAGCCAACAACCCATTGATATAATTTACTTTGTTTGTAATAAGCTTTAACAAACTGTTAATGGTGTTTAAACGATATTGGCGACGCTTTTCATATAAGACCACTCTTTCCTCATAAAATTCATCCAATATCTCTTTTACAGTATGAAACTTCTTTAATTGCTCCTTATGAGTAAACACGTGCATATTATGAGTCGTTTTTGTGATTGTCATCTTTAACAACTTGTTTACATCTACCGTATTATTATCCAGTACCCCTTTAGCAAACTTGATCAATATATTTACTTCTTTATCCGTACTATTATCCTCATAGTCACGAATCACTAGTTTTTTCTTACTTTCTATAATAGATTCTAAATATGCCTTATAATCATCGGTCCACACTCCCACAGGCAACTCTGTTACCAATACATCAGTCGCATTGATCACCTGATATACACCTTCTATTTTATATTTACCGGGCTGATCTTCTACTTTACTAATAGTGCCTTTAAAACCATTATAGTAAGGCATCAAATTGCCATCTGGATCTTTTTGCTGCAATTTCCCACGCAAATAAGCAACTAGGTCCCGTGGATTATACGACATTATTTCTGTACTAAACCCCGTACCTATTCCCTTTGCACCATTCACCAATAGCATCGGCAATACCGGGGCATAATGCGAAGGTTCTACCATAAATCCGTCGTCATCCTGATACTCTAGTATGGCATCATCCACCGGTTGAAACAATTTTCGAGCAATGGGACTCAAGGCAGTAAAGATATACCTTTCTGAAGCATGATCTTTCCCACCCTGCAATCTAGTGCCAAATTGACCCTTTGGTGCCAACAAGTTGATATTATTACTACCTACATAATTCTGCGCCATACCAATAATCGTAGCATTTAAACTGGCTTCACCATGATGATAGGCCGAATGTTCTGAGACATAACCGCTAAACTGTGCTACTTTAATTTCTTTATGAATCGGTTTTTTAAAGGCAGCGTAAAGTGTTTTTCGCTGACTGATTTTCATACCATCCATCAATTTTGGTATAGAACGATCGTTATCGTATTTAGAGAAATGAATCATTTCACGATCTACAAAATCTTGGAAAGTCACGGATTGTTGATTGGTATCCAAATACTCGCCTTGTGCATAGTGACCCAACCAACTTTTACGATCATCGGCGCGCTTTTTGTTAAATACTTTATCAATACTATTTTCGCTATCCTCGTCCCAAGAAAAGTAAACCACCTTTTTTTCTTGAAAGTATTCTTTAAACTCTTTACTAGTACTCGTACCTAAACCCTTATAATATTTAATGGTCCAACCTTTTTCATCGCCCTGCTTCCATTGCGCATACTCACCATCATTGTAAAACAAAAGTGTTTTCCCCCCTTTCGTTGCTTTAATAATCGGGGTATTCATAAAACCTATAAACCCTTCTATCTTCAATAAACTCTTCCACAACGTATCAAACATATTGATACCTAAACCTTTAATGTGACTACCATCCAAATCCTGATCCGTCATAAACAACACCTTGCTGTATCGCAATACACTAGACAACTCGTCGGTTGTATACTCTTTACCGCTTTCCAATCCTAAAATTTGTTTTATTTCCGTAATTTCCTTGTTTTCTCCTATCTTTTTCGTCGTTTCATCTCTTACATTCAACAACTTACCACGCATTGGATATACCCCATATAGGTTACGATCCTGTTTGGATAATCCAGATACGACACCGGCTTTGGCTGAATCTCCCTCACATAAGATAAGTGTACATTGATTTGATTTGCTAGTACCAGCGTAATTTGCATCAATTAGTTTAGGAATACCTCGTATGGATCGCGTTTTCGTACCGTCTGTTTTTTTATTAGACTTGGTGTCTTTTAGTTCGGTTAAGGATATCGCCATATCCATCAAACCTAATTGGGCTACTTTTTCTACAAACTTATCTGAGATATCGCAAGTGGACCCAAACTTAGCAACCGGAGTATTCATATAATCCTTGGTTTGACTATCAAAGGAAGGGTTTTCTACCACCGCATTCACGAAAATCATAATTTGTTCTTTGATCGTAGATGCTTTTACTTCAACCTTTTTCTTTTTCTTGATATACAATACCAACTTTTTTACTAACTGATTCATCAAATACTCTACATGACGCCCCCCTTTTGTCGTATAAATACCATTGACAAACGAGACCTGCGTAAATTCTTCCAATGGTGACAAACAAACACAATATTCCCATCGGTCACCCATCTGTTCATATACTCGAGGTTTTTCGCTTTTGCTACCAATGTACATGCTAACATACTGCGGAAAATCTTTGATTTGTACTAAAGTATCATTCATTTTAACTTTTATTTTTTTAGGTGTTACTGCCGCCATATCATAAACCCGTCGATAAAATAGCGCTTTCATTTCCAAGGTTAATCCAGCTATTCCCAATCGTTTGTAATCAGGTTTAAAGGTTATTTTTGTATATGGTTTTTTACTACATTTGGTAATTTTAGGCGTTTCTATGGTGTCCAAATTATTGAGAAATCGTTGTTCATATTTTAATTTGCGCATAGAATCTACGGTTTCTATAGTGCCCCATTCGGACCAAATAAAGACCAATTTAACGCCAAATCCATTTTTACCACCGACTATCTTTTTTTCAGTTTTACTATAATTGGTAGACGTTCGCAAATGCCCAAATATCATCTCCGGTATATACATTTTATGTTCGGGATGTTCTACCACATCAATACCCTTTCCATCATTTACAACACTAATAACACCCGAGTCGTCCATTGAAATATGAATATAGGTAACTGGAGTATCGGAAGACTGGCAACGAATCACGTGATCTCTGGCGTTAACAATACATTCGTCAAATAATTTGTATAATCCAGGAAGATAATCGTGACTGGTCAAATCGATTTTATCGTGATCCTTGTTTAACACCCAATCTTTATTTTGCACTACTTCCACGCTACCAATATACGTATCAGGATTGTCCAGCACGTGTTCTTTATCCGTTTTTTTCTGGTAGGTCTGTTCTAAGCTCATGGTCTTTAGACATATTTTAATTTCTTTATATGTTTTCAATTTATTCTTTTGAGATAGTATAATGTTGACAATGATTAATCGAAAAACGTGGAACAATAAAAAATGTTTAGTATGTCCTCAATACAATTATACGCCTATAAAAACAGCTTATGTTCAACCCACTACTAATTCAACTATACTACGGGCACAATACATTAAAATATATTCCAAATAAACTTTTTTCTTTTACTAGTATATAATGCGTAAACACATGAAACACGCTGATGGTCACTATCACATTAAAGGTCACAAATACAAAATGCTTATTGGTAGCAAGGCTCAAGTCTTTCACAAGACGGCCTACAAGACGGCGGGTGGTTTAACTAAATCCGGTGTCATGAGAAGTAAAAGTTCGCGTAAGTATGTGTCTAAAAAGGCATCCAAGCGTGCCAAGAGCGAAAATCGTCTAGCCAAAGCCGGATGGGGAACCATTCAAGGACAATTTGGTGCCGTACGATTAGATGATAAACGAAGGACGCAAAAAAAGCGTGGTCGCAAAAAAAGAAACTAGCTTAATTTTTAATATGTATAAAATATAATATAATATGAAAATACTATATTTTATGGTAGCACTAGGTATGGTAGTGTGTATCCTAACCTTAATACTATGCAATATGTCTTATTATGAATTATTTATAAGTACTAGTAAACTACACAAAATACGTAATTCAAAAAACCTAAATGATGTAACAGACCACATTCGTGGCGTCGATGACGCTGCCGAAGAAGGTGGTAAACACGTATTTAATTGGCCTACAAAAAAAAAAAAAAAATATAGTCACACCCACCCCACCTTGTTATATTATAGCGCAGATGGTACCATTAAACCGGTAAGACATGGTCATCGAAAAACGCCATATAGTCAAACTGAATATAATGGTTCCTCTGATAATAATTCAATCGTATTAAGTAGTAAAGTTAACAATGCAACGCTTGAAAAACGGAAAGGAAAAAAAAACAAAAAGAATAATATAGCGGTTAATTATCATTATTCCATGCCTTTACCCCTCGATGAAAGTAATAATATTATAGATATTACGGATGGTATAACCCATCTTTCTCCTGCCTTATGGAGTACGGTAGATGATAGCGAAGCTGAAGGATATTTATATCCCTACAATAGTAGTAATAATTTCATAAAAACCAGTATTGATGCAAATAATCCTTATGGAGAACAAGTTACCAATAAATTAAAATATGAAAATCCAACAGCTATAAAATATTTCAACGGAATTAAACACACGCATGAGCGTGGACACAAAGAAGGAACCGCCAAAGGAGCTTGGCATTTGGAAAAACGGGCTAAAAAAAGTGTAGATAAAAATGTCACAAAGGATATGTGTGTATATGAATCCGTTGATTCTACAAAATACACCGTGGTAAGAGACGGAAAAAAAGACCGAGATAATCTCATAAACAATGGTACCACAGAAAGAACCTTAACAACCGCGAGATCATTGGTTAATGATGATAATTGGTCTTATTGTACAAAAGATGATGAAAATAGTACTGATACTAGTTGCGTATGCTTACCCGGTAGTTGTAGTTATAATAGTTATGGTGGTGCTGGTGGACGACCTTTAAACGCTTGTATTTATCAAGGCACCTGTAGCGGAACCCCATCTGATGGTGGTGATTGCAGTAGTTATTCCGACACTGTGGGTACTACAGGTAACAAAGGGTCGTGTGAAGGAGCGGGGTGTACATGGAATTATACAAATGACGATTGTTCTACCTATGAAGATACGTATACGAATCAAGATACGTGTACGTCATATAACACTGGAAGTTACGAAACAGACCAAGGGGCGGCAGAAAATGCGTGTAGTTCTAATCCTTGGTGTTACTGGGGGAATTAAGGAGTTGATTAAGTGTTCTATAGATGTTTTTGTTTTGAATAAAATAAAGCATAACAATAAGTAATCCGCCCGTATAGGACATGTAATGGAAAAAGATGTGAGCACTGGTCCATATGGCATAATCTCTCATGGATTTGATTTCACTATTCATTGCATAATATTGCATATAGTAAAACCGACGTTTGACTAAGTAAGAAATAACACCAACGCATATAAAAAATATACCAATCACGTATAAAGGAATAGTTTCCTTCTTTAATATTAATTCTTGTTTTGTTTGTTTACTAGACGTATGTGTAAGATAAATAAAATATAGTACACATAACAATCCCATTATACATGCCAGTAAAGGTGCCGATACTTTTTCATCCATACTCCCAACCCATTTCCAGAATGTGTTGTCTGTAAACATATTTAAATGATATATGTTAGACATTATAAAGCCAATCACTACAATAATAAAATAAAGTCCCCATAAAAACTCATACCACTGTCTACGAGTAAACCCGAATTCTGTTTGCGTTTCTTTGCTATTCCAATGACGTATATTGTAAGCAATCAAAAACGTCATTACTATCACAGGTAGGGTTATAATATTCGTTAAATAGACATTTGCATTTAATATTTCAATTATAGAAATTTTCATTTTATAATACTACTCTATTTTTTTCATATAAAATTTCCATTTCTAAAGTAAAACTAAAATCCATATGGTTTAAATCTATTATGTCGCCAAATTTATCAATAACGCGTATTGATAATTTACGTAAATTTACAGGACCATTATATGTCCTGGTTTTGGTTAAACTACAACCATCATTTTCATCGATTACCATGGACAATTTGCCATTCATCATGGGTATTTTTCCTAAAATATTCTCATCCATAGAGGTATCTTCAAAACACACCACATTTTGGTCATTTCTACTATATTGGTAATCATTTAAACAAAAATAGACATATCTATCCCCGCCTCCATCATACATTCCTTCGGATTGAATTGCATCATCTATTTTAATATATCTTGCCAATCTAAATCCTAGTATCCATCCCAATGTATTCATAATATTATCATTGTCTTCTATTACAAAATGTAATGAAAACACAATAGGAGTTTCCTCGTTTACAATTTCTATAATGGTTTTATGATTATAAGGATTAATGGTTATTTTTAAGTTTTTTAATAAGGATTCATCATTTCGTTCACAAAAATAGGTAGTATTTAGATAATTCGTCAAGGATTCATTTGTATAATTTCCGTCTGGAATTACAATAATAAACACGTGGCATTTTTTATGTTGAGTTATTTCTATTTTAAACTGATTGTTTTTCTTTTTATGAGAAAACAAATACCAAGAATTAGGTATCTCAATGGATGCCAGACGCATGGCCATGACATTTTTAATTTCATAGGGCAAGGTATAGGTATAATTGCAAGGATTTGTCGTGTAATATTTCTCGCGAAATGTACTGTTTAAATGTATATTCATGGTGTTGGTAATTCGTTTGGCTGGATTGATGGTTCCGGCGACCACGTCATTTTGATGTACATTTACAAATTGCTTTGCTTGTTCGGTTACTATAGTTTTCTCTCGTTTTTCTTGTTCTGCTTTTGCGTCAGCGGTTAATTTAGAAAACTTATTAAACTGGGGCGTTTTTTCGATGACCAAATCGATCAACGCGCTCGTATCCTTATAATTATGATAATTGGGTATTTGTTTAATGGTATTTACAATGATAGTATCATCCGCAGTGTTAGGAAGATAATGATTTGTTATTTTTTTTTGATTGTCCCTAAATAAATAGACACATTCTAAAATAATCAACACCTTTTCATAAAAAACGACAATCTCTTCATCTACATCATCTTTACGCAATGTCATTGGGGTTTTTCTCGCTTCTAGTATATGATAATCTGTATAATCAAAAGGGCATGTATACAGCGCCAACATTTCTGTAAAATCATAATGGTCTATACATAAATCTTTATCACTCATATAGTTTAGATAGATGTAATATAAAATACTATCTACGGTATTTTATATTATGTATTTAAAGATCTTCGTCACAGAATTCTACGGCATATTTGAAACGAACCATTAAGTCCTTGGTGTTTACATTAGGATTCTTGAATATAACCGATACAACAAGAATGTGTTGAATACCATCATTGCAGACTCCCGAGTTCGTTACGGTGGCGCCCGCTAAATCTTGACCCAATTGTTGGCCCTTTTGAAGCAAGATACGCTTAATATCCGACCATTTTAACGAGCAAAGAACAACGCAACTTTCAATGTCTACAAGAGTATTGATGCGCGAGAGTTCCTTGGTAAGTTCAATCTTAGTGCAAAGATCAAAGCACTCGCGTTTTACGCCTAAATCTGCCTCGAGGTTCTCAAATACGGCCTCGGTTAAGTTAAAACTAATGTCACCGCCATTCATGGTACGGTCATCACCTAAAAAGGATATAAGGGAAGTGGCAGAGGCATCAAGAAGAGCGGCAGGATTTACGCCAAAGGTTTCGCCATCCGTGTAGTAAAAGATGGTACGGAATTCTTCAACCGTTAGCGCGCCAATGGTATCTAAGGTAATAACGTGCATATTGTCTTCAATTGCAACACCCGAGAGTGGTTGACCGATAGCAGCAACATCAATGGTTTGTGTGAAAGTAAAAAACTCTAATGGTTTGGTATCAAAATCGCCAAACAAGTAAGTATCAGTCGATGGCATCGTGGACGTCATTATACTATACTCAAAGAAAAAAATATAATAACTTTTTTTATTGAGATTTTAATTGCAGTTTATCTACTATTTCTTTGTATGTAATATTATCAATGGTCATATAAGAACGTATTTTTCCTAAAATATCTTGATCATATTCTTGCGATTCTGGTTTACCATAAATAGTATGATAAATCTCATATTCGGCGGCAATACGAATCATTGTTGTTTTATAAAGCATACGAGTACCTTCGCCTCCATCATTATAAACCATTTTCTCTAAATGATCTAATTCTTCGTGTTCATTATAAACGCGCTCTACAAAGGTTAATATATTTCTATAGAACTCTATTTCTGGATGTTTCTTAAATTGTTCTAAATCTTTTTTAAATATAGAAAGAATAAAGATGTTTTCATAAATTTCTACCCAATTTTTTTGTAAAATGGGTATAACTAACCGATTCATCATTCTAGTTTTCCATCTTTCAAATTGTATATCCACGGTCTGATGACCACCTCCCATTGTAAATGGTTTACCGGTTAAATTTAACGGATGTATTTCATTAGCTCCGCTTAATGTTAACATACTAATAGAATATATACTATGTTAACCTATTATTTTCCACAAGCACAACCCGTTTTATTATAATTTGGAATATGAAAATGTTGATAATGTTTCAATCCTTTTGTAAAATGCTGTTTTGGTGGTTCATGATGAATGGTCCAAGGATATTCACTTTTCACGGTCTTTTTATAATGATAATATTGATAAGGTAAATGTCTATCACAACTGTCTTTATCTTTGTCATAATGCACCACTGAACTAAAATGTCCGGGATAATCATGGTCACTACAAGAACCACTATCGTGCCGCTTCCCCGGACAACAATGCGGATGATAATGTTTTTTGGTATAATCGAAACGGTCACAACATCCTATCTTTTTTTTAATAAACGGTGGCAGTGGATATGTTGGTAGTAAGGATTTAAAGGGACGAGATTCTCTCATATAGTAATTACTAAGATTAGATTTATAACCTAGTAAATTATTATACACTTAATTCTATTTCTTCATATCGTCTTAATTTTTTATTGTATTTTGTTATTTTACGCGGTTGCTTTATATTGGGGTTTCGTTTTTGATGATATTGTTTTTTTGCAACCTCTTTTATTCTAGGAAAAATAGAAAAGGCATTGATGTTTTTTCTTACTAAAGCATTTCCACAGTTATCCTTGTTAGCTATAGAAGGGTGTCTTATCTGACTTATCTTTTTAAATTGACTAGGAAACAATTCTTCATAATAACAACAATTATCCTTTGTATTTGACGCACATTTACAATAAACATATTTCGCACACGGTTGTTTCTCGCCACATTCGTCTAGCTTAATTTTTGTTGGAAACGAAAAAGTATCCGAACTTGCTTTATTCGTATTGAAATGCCCATAAGGAAATAACCCTTCCAAACAATCATTTGTTTTCAATATTTTTTCACATTTATTACAATACTCTAACGTACAATCTCTGACATGCGCATACAACTCGTCATAACATAACTCACTTTCTAAACCATCTACTAGCGAAGATGGCACGTCCGCACAAGTAAAACAGTTTGGATTGTTTTTTAAATAACTTCTGGTTGCATTTATAAATTCTTGATAACTTTTAAAATACACTATTTCTAAATTACTATAATCTACGACTACTCCTTGATCCTCTTTATCGGGTGCTTTTTCTCTTAAATATTTCATCATTTCATTTCCTTTTTTTCTTTGATTTAAATCCGAAGAGGCAACAGTCGTACCATGATTAAATACACGAAATCTTCCCATTATACTAGATACTATCTTACTATATTAAATTTTATACCAACTATATACTTGAATTAATATCTAATGATACTATAGTCACCATGCATGCTATCTATGGTATTTTATATGTACTACTATTGTTTATATGTATTTATTATTTATGCGCCATACAATGCACTTACAATACAATCTACGAAGGACTTAGTAATGATACAAGTTATATTTTTGGTTATGGATCCTTAGTAAATACAAAGAGTCGCAATAGCACAAGTGTTACCCTTGCACAACCTGTTATTATACATAAAGAATTTTCTTATATACGTCACTACAATACTAGTCAACCAAAATTACCCCCTTTAGGGTTAGTAAAGATTACAGACTCCACAAAACAAATGCCTATCAATGGCGTACTGTTTAAAGTAAATGAGGACCAATTAAAACGTTTCGATAAACGGGAAGGGGATTATACTAGAATTCGTGTACCTACAAAGTATATTGACTCCTTTGATAAAACCATTGATTCTTCATTACCTATATATGCCTATATACCTAAACCCAAACCCTATTGTAATAACTGTACTAAACCTATCAACTACAACTATATACAGTTAGTTAGCGATGGGTTTAAAGAATATGGGGATGCATTTTATAAGTTATTTGTAAAAACCACCCAAAATCTACCCAAGGTCAACTAATTATCTTCCATAGCGATGGATTATCACTCGTAATATCTGCTAAACATACCTTGCCTTCAACCATTCCTTTTCCTTGATAGTCTTTACCTATATTAGTCGTATACTCTAACGATAAATGGGGATTGACGGAAAAATCACCCGTATACTTTTGGCTCATGGTTTCCATGAGTAAATACTTACTTGGATGCATGGTTACATAATATCCCCAGGCATCTAACAAGTCTTCTTTGTATTGCTTAGGAAACAATACTACTGGTCTATGTATCGCTATCTTTATTTTTGAATAACCGTTCCAGCATAATTCTTGATAAAAATGAAATGCTTTGTCATAGGTCATATTACACATAATAGTGACATGAGGTATATGTTTCACACTATGACCGATATCATCAGGGTTTAATACAATCCATACCCCATATTTGTACCCCATGGTTCTACGTATCATAACTATATATTTTTTTTTTATACCTATTTAAATATTACTTACATACTATATTCATACTGATGAATGAAAGTCAAACCCCTTATCTTAAAATAGAATCCGTTCTAAGAGAACATACTCCCCAATCTCTGGAAATGGACACCAGTCAACCTATTACAAGTGAAACCGATACGTTTACCGGATCTAACACTATACCTAGGCAATGGTCTTCTTTGTGTGAATTTGATCTGGAATCGTGTTTTGTAAGTGTGTATGTACCTTGCCATGTCATGGGGAAAGTAGGTACGTATATTGGGATTGGTTATCCTACTTTATTTTTTTTTTTATGGTCTATTCTTTTCTATATTTAACTACTGCTACTATGTATTTTCTTATGGTATTACTCCGGTTTGCTCCACCAATCATTACACCGATTGGTGCTTTTTAATCTATGATAAACATGCATGCATGCAAAGTTATACTACATTAAACGCCAATGTGTTGTGTAATTATAACCACGAATTTAACACTTGTTATGCTAGTGATAGTCCTTGTATTAGTGAACACGAATATACCGTAACCTGGAGTTCGTGGTGTTTTTTGGAAGTTATCACGTTAAGCGCAATGACCGTAATCCATGTATGTGCTCGTCGCACGTTAAAACAAAAACAAAAGATACCACAAGATACTAAATGTAAAGATGTATTGTATGCCTTATATTGCGGTACTTGTTCATTGGCGCAACAATATAGGGCGTTAGATATGGAAGAAAATACTATAGTGGATCTATAAAATGGATTCTGTTATGTCGAATTATAATACAAGCGCAGTACTTTTGTTTACTATTCCAGTATGCTGGGGTATCTATGAAATACGAAAATTAAACAAACTATTGGAATCCTATAAAACTACGGTAGATGCATTAACACCTAAAGTAATTTCTACAACAACTATGATGGATAATATCACCAAAGAACAACTAGAAGAATATCCTTTTGTGGAAAAAATAAAACAATTGATCGAAAAATCCAATCGTATTTTACATTAATCTTATTCGGTTTTCTCTACCTTGACTTTTTCTTTTTTATCCTCTTCTACAGGTGTACCTGCTAATGTGGTTTCATCTGTAGCCGCCGCCGCTGCCGCCGATTTTGCGTATTCTGGAACAATGTTTTCACTCTCAAACAACTCCTTGCGAACATCTGCTTTAGCGGTTGGTGATCCTGGTTCTGCATCTACCACAGCATTACCAATATTATATAAATTATCATTTCCATCTATATTTTGAGTTAAACGATTTCCTGATTCCAATGCTTTCTTTTTATTGTCTTCTATTGCTGCTCGTTTAGCATCTTTTACCCGTTGTTCGAAATAATCTTTTGCTGCCGCATCATTTTCCTGCTTTTCATGAATCAACTTATTTAATTCTTCTTCTAGATGCTCCACCTTACCCGTCTTGTAAGCATCAGGATCCCAAGGCATCCAAGTACCAATAGGACCTACATAGATATCAAAATGAGGATCTACTTCACGTAACGACTTCGCTCTTGCTTCTGCTTCTGCTTGTGTAGAATAACTACCACGGATCTTAATACCACGAACCGATGTTTGAAATTGATGCGCTTCATTAAATACATTGGTTAGACGGTCTTCGTGTGCATCTAAATAGGTGTTGTATTCATCCGTAATATTCGTGGATTGTAAAACCTCCTTTTCTTCCTTTATAAAATCTTTAAAATCATTGTTTAGGGATGTTCCATCTAATTCATATTTATAAGCTACAAAATTAAGAAACTGATTGTATTTTTCCATGGACTTGTGAAAATCCCACGTTTTTAGAAATTCTTGAAATAAATAATGCTCCCGATCCTTTAGTATTTTTTCCGGTGATACAAAAGATATACAAGCAAACTTTTGATTCGCAATAGGTTTATCTTCCTCTAACATGTCAATATATTTAGGGTTTTTAGAACCATCGGCTAAGGTTTTTTGCTCATAACTATTTTTATCCGCCATTTTACATAAATTCACACAATTGTTTTAAGTTTTTTTTCTTCTAACATATTATAATGCTTCAATCCTTTGATTTTGGTGAACTTGTCAAACGCGCCGTAAAATACATCATAGAAGGTATTATGGTAGCGATTGCTGCTTACGTCATCCCAAAAAAATCGCTCAACGTTGATGAAATTGCTCTTATCTCGCTTTCCGCCGCGGCTATCTTCTCGATCCTCGACACCTACATCCCAAGTATGGGTGTTACCGCTCGATCCGGTGCCGGTTTCGGTATTGGTGCCAACCTCGTCAAATTCCCTGCCGGCGGATTTTAAATAAGTGAAATTATTGTAAATTACTAATTTATTTTCATATTATCAATATAGATAATATGAAGTGATATATAGCATTACCTTTTCAATTATGATTAAGAAACAGTATAACATATACGTTTTACTATAACTTTAGCACAGACTACATACACCAATAATGAAGCAAAAAATAAAATAAAATAATATTTATGATCCTATTCTATCATATATATACATTAACTATTTTATATTCTATATATATATATGGTTAAAACACTAAAAAAACACTATAAACGGCGTGGTGGAAGTTCGTCATCAAGAAAAAGAACTAAAGCAGCCCGCATGTTTCAACATGCATACCGAAACTCTCAAAGACGTAGGGAATCGGCGTTTCAAAACAAATACTCATCTGCATTAAATAGAACAGCCAAAGCAAAAAAAATGGCGAAATGCATAAACATTATGATGGAAACATTTAAAACCGGTGCAGAATGGCAGGAATTTTTAGACGAAAAAGCATTGCGTGAAAACTAATATTTTTTGCCTTTTGTTATAGATATTTTAAGGATATATATGTAAGTAAAAATAATCAGCGGTCATTTAAACGGTCACGATAAATTCCCAATTGAGTTCAGTGTATATTTTTTTCCATTTTATATTATCCTATTACAGTATATAAAATGTCTTCTACCATCAAGACACCGCGCTATATACAAAGTCTAGATAAAACAACTTACATCCCCGCGCCACTACGCAAATTGTTAAATCCTAAAAACAACGCCTTACCCGACACGCATGAACTTTGTTTAGTCGGTCAGGAAGAAACCATGAACAACGATCTTGATGAAAAAAATTACACTGGACTACGATTTATCCATATAGAGAAAAATAAGAAAGCCTACAATCTTTTATCTACAAAATTGCAAAAAGCGGTTGATGTCATCAACGACATGATCAAGCGTGAAAATACGAGTTTTAACGTAAACGATTGTTGTGGTATTCACACCCTGGGTATGGTCCCTAAGAGCGAAATCACCGCACTTAAGCAATTAGGGTATGGTCTTCTTTCATGGCATGGATTATTTGTTTATGAACAAACAACAAGTACTACAACAAGTACTACAACAAGTACTACAACAAGTACTACAACAAGTACTACAACAAGTACTACAACATATAATACCCCTTATAATTTTAATACCATCAAAGATCAAACATTTACTCCTACTTTAACGACATTGTCTTCATTTGCAAATTTAGATAGGGTGTTAATATCCATTGACTCGGGAGCGTCCTATCTAAGTATAAATGATAGTTATAATTTAGTATTTGTTGATTCCAGCGAGCTAATTACCTACGGCGCATTATTAAAAGCTACATTCCATTTAGTAACCGAAACAAATTCAACGGACTCTTATTACAGATTGGATAGTGAAATGCATCCTATGTATTCGCTGGATATTATAGATGATACTCTTGTATTTAATAATGCATGGGATTTTAATAGAAGCGTTAGTACGGTTAATAGCAATTACACAGGTGGATATGTATTATTTGAAATAACATCTACATCATTAACCCCTTACAAAAGATACAAATATAATGTAGATTTAGATACTACTACAGACGACACTGCTTTTATTGAAGATACGACATTTAGTTCCGATTTATATTATGATAGTTCTGAGTGGACATTATCTAGTTCTACTTCTAGTTCTTTTACATTTTATGAATCTGATTTAGATTTAGAAATTCCAACTGACTTTAATCCTTTACAATCATCAAGAGTCTCTAATTATAGTGCTATATGGGAAAACTTTAGTACTGCTACTGCGCTAGATAAAAATATTTTATATGGTGGTACAAATTCATTATTATATAATAGTATAGCTTCTAAGTACCAACCACAAATAACGGCAATGGGTTATGATACAGGTACGAATAGTACTAGATATTATGCTGAAGAGATGTTGGGAGAAATATTTTCTACTGGTACTACTATTAGATATGAAAAAAGCTTATATACCTCTTTTAGAGATGCTATGCTACAAACTACACTCCAATCGTACGGTATAGTAAATGGTGAATTGGGACTAAATACGGTTCCTTATGTTTTTTTTACGAATGAATATGATGACAATGGTGACTATCACCCTTTTATGGTTATTGGGTCTTGGTCTATTAGCGACAAACCAAATAGATTAATAGATGTAACAACTCCTCCGGGTGAAGGGGGTGGCGTAGATTATGTGGATGGTAGTGTTACAAGAAGCACTATTCTAGCAACCTATTTAATGAAAATTCCAATGAGAGATTATGGTGAAATTACAGACGTGACCGATAATGATTTAACACCCACTTCTGGATATAATAATTTAAGAGATGATGCGTCTTCAAGTGACAATTATTCGGTATATAATTATGCAAGTATTTCAGCAGTCGGAGTTGCCATTGACGGTGTACCCATATATCCGTTATTAAACAACACATTAGGTGTTGCACAAGAAAAAGCCGAGATTACAAATACAGGAATTCATGTAGGACAAGGTCTCTCGTTACATTGGCACGCCGACGGTCACAGTGCAACCGGGAATGGTCTTAATTTATATAATTTACCGGATTATGTCGGCAATGATCATCCTCCATTAATCGGGTTTGGTTTAGATGGTATAGCATTATACGGCAAATATGACGCAAGTTATAGTTCAATGGATGGATATAATGACTACATGAACAATGGTTTAGATGTCTATGGTGGTCATAGTCATGGTGATTACGGTTATCATTATCACGCTCATACGGTAAATTCAAAACAAGAAGGCCTATCTGTAAATAGCTATACTTGTCATATTTTAATGAAAGGTGCATGGAAAGGTAACATTGATAATATACCAGATTTTTGGGATATGGACACTAAAGCACCAACATTAAGTGGTAGTAGCAATGATAGTATTTATGCCGGAGGTAATAGTACCACATAATCTCGTAGCAGCATGGTAAATTCCCTATTACTTGATGTCGCATCGCGCAATTATGCAATTGATCCTTTCTTTGTTCTAGTGCGCGGATTTACGTTATTTACTCAATAAACCGGTTAAACGGTCACGATAAATTCCCAATTAAGTTCATTGCATATTTTTTTCCATATTTCATCTTGTTCAATGCGTTTATCACGGTCTTTCAGCATGGGAAAGTAGGATAAGAAACTGGTTTCTCCCAGTAATTCGCATAGTTTATAGACGGTATAATAGTAATTCAAAAAGTTCACGCGATTATCGGGGCAAAATTTCGCATAAGGGCGTTGGATTTCCGTAAAAAGGTTGCATAATTTGTCTTCTAGTTCAGGGGACATGACGGGTGGTTTAATGCCCAATTTTTCTTTGATAAAAGGGATATGTTCATAATATTTGTTGTATCCTAATTTTTTCAATATTTCTTTTGCTTTTTTATTATCAATGTCTTTAATCTCTATGCGTTCTTTTTTAATCTGAGCCTTAATGTTTTGCATGACCTCCTTGGGTATTTGCGTGGTTTCTTTTGCTTGAAATTGCGCAATAATTTCACGAAAATGATTGATTCGTTTGTAAGCATAAAAACACACTTCTTTTGGGGGTTCTTTGTAGGAAGGTTTATCATAATCAATAAGATATTGTTTTTGCACCCCGCATTTGTTGCAAATAAGTAAGCCTTCGTGTTCTTGAGGTACCATTTCCCCTTGTTTGCAAGAATCACAAATGTCGTTTTGCACCACATAATTAGAAAGATTTAAAACGCCTTCATTGATATTCATAAGATATTTTTGCATATCTGTTTCAGATTGTTTGATATGTTTGTTTTCCGTTTTTTGTTCCATGGGTTTCTTAAAAAAGTTATTTAACAAAACTGTTTTGTTGGTACCTTCGGATATTGTTTTTTTTTCTTCAAAATAAGAAAAGATATATTTAGAATTTTCCAAATAATATTCTTGTATTTCCTTTTTCATTTTCTCTATTTGATATTTTATTTTAGCAATATTTTTTTGACATTTTTTAAACATGGGATCTGATTCTTGATAAGACAATTGCTCTTTCTTATAATAATTTATTTTTTCTTGTAATTCAGGGATTTTTACGGTTTCATACTGCTCAAACTTTTGCATAAATTCATTGTGTTTAATATCTAAAGTTATATTCCGTTGCGTATCCGTTGTAATTTCTTTATTTGTTTTAGGTTTAAAAGAAGGCATATATATAAAATTAACGATATTTTTTCATATTGTTTTCTATGTTATTGTATTATGAATAACAGCATAGATATTCAATCTATATCCCAAATACAATTACATAAATTACTATTTATATCTAATGCTTTAAATGAAGGTTGGACCGTAAATAAAAAACAAGATAAATATATTTTTAAGAAAAATCATGATAATAAAAAAGAGGTTTTTTTAGATAATTATCTAGAAAAATTTATTTACAATAACATTTCAACTATAACGATAAATGATGTATAATATATATCTTTCCATTATTTATCGTTATTTTTTTTTTTAAATTATAAATTCAAAAATTATTTTCTTTAGCAATATTATAATGAGTGGAGGACTTTTACAACTCGTAGCTTATGGTGCTCAAGATGTATACCTTACTGGAAATCCCCAAATTACTTTCTGGAAAGTTACCTACAGACGTCACACTAACTTCGCGATGGAGTCGATCGAGCAAACCTTCAACGGTCAAGCCGATTTCGGTCGTCGCGTAACCTGTACCGTTTCGCGTAATGGTGATCTTGCCTACAGAACCTACCTCCAAGTAACTCTTCCTGAAATCAACCAATCGATGGCGAACGCGACCGTAACTGCTGATGACGCGGTATACGCTCGGTGGCTCGATTTCCCTGGCCATCAACTTATCTCGCAAGTTGAGGTTGAAATCGGTGGTCAACGCATTGACCGCCAATACGGTGACTGGATGCACATCTGGATGCAACTCACCCTTACCTCGGAGCAACAACGTGGTTACTTCAAGATGATTGGTAACACCACCCAACTTACCTTCATCACCGATCCTTCGTTCTCGGACATTGATGGTCCTTGTGAATCGGCTGCTCCTCGCCAAGTATGCGCTCCTCGCAATGCCCTTCCTGAGACCACCCTTTACATTCCTCTTCAATTCTGGTTCTGCCGCAACCCTGGTCTTGCCCTTCCTCTTATTGCCCTTCAATACCACGAGGTCCGTTTCAACATTGACCTTCGCCCCATTGAGGAGTGCCTCTGGGCGGTCAGTTCCCTCAGTGAATGCCCCGGTGGCGCTAAAGTTTCGACCGCCTACCAACAATCGCTTGTTGCCGCTTCGCTCTACATTGACTACATCTTCCTTGACACCGATGAGCGCCGCCGCATGGCCCAAAACCCCCACGAGTACCTTATTGAGCAACTTCAATTCACTGGCGACGAGTCGGTTGGTTCCTCGTCCAACAAGATCAAGCTTTCGTTCAACCACCCGTGCAAGGAACTTATCTGGGTTGTACAACCTGACGAGAACGTAGACTACTGTGCTTCGTGGGAGTGTGGCAGCAGTCTTTACGGTCTTCTCGGTGCTCAACCTTTCAACTACACCGATGCGCTCGACGTCCTTCCTAACGCCATGCACGCCTTCGGTGGTATGGACTCGCTTGCTGCTGACTCCACCGCTTTCATTGATGCGTCGGGCATGTTCAACGATGCCGGTGCCACTGATGTAACTAATTCGGTTGCTAGCCAATGGGCGGGTGATGGCAGCGACACCGGCAAAAAGTACGGTCTCTCCAACTTCGCTGGTAGCCAAACCGGACCAACCACCAATTTTGATGGCGTCAACACCGCTACCGGAACAAACCCCACCTCGTCTGTTTCGGATGCGGGTTCGTTTGTTCTCACCGAGACCTCGCTCGACATGCACTGCTGGGGCGAGAACCCTGTAGTCACCGCCAAGCTTCAACTTAACGGCAACGACCGCTTCTCGGAGCGTGAGGGCACCTACTTCGATCTTGTTCAACCTTGGCAACACCACACCCGTGCTCCTGACACTGGTATCAATCTTTACTCGTTTGCTCTCCGCCCAGAGGAGCACCAACCTTCGGGTTCGTGCAATTTCTCGCGCATTGACAACGCCACCTTCCAACTCATTCTTTCGAGTGCCACCGTCCAAGGCACCCGAACTGCCAAGGTCCGTGTCTACGCCGTCAACTACAACGTACTCCGTATCATGAGTGGTATGGGTGGTATGGCGTACTCTAACTAAATACATAATCGTTTTTGTGAAATAAATTATAAATATATTTCACAAGATAATCTTCTTTTGCATATATAAATGAACTCTATATTAGATGGAATATCTCATTTCCTTGGGATATGTGTAGGCATAATTATTATTTTAATTATCATAGGAATTATTCTACATAAAAGTCCTAATCCTAATCCTAATCCAAAACCACCTAAAAAGAAGTCTCATTATCATATGGTCTATAAAAACGGTAGTCAAACCGGTAGTCAAACCGGTAGTCAAACCGGTAGTCAAACCGGTAGTCAAACCGGTAGTCAAACGACCAATCAAACTATCTACCAAACTAGCAATGAAACAACCAATCGAAATAGCTCACGAAATAGCACACGAAATAGCTCACGAATAAACAATCGAAATGTATATAATAATAAATCAGGAAATGAAACAAATATAGAGGGGTATGATTTTATGGATGATTTATTTACGTTATATTAAAGTAAAATATTTCTATAGAATTTTTTCTAATAATATAATATAATGGATTCCAGTGCTTTACCTAAATCGTCTTGGCGATTTAAAATGGAGCATGGTGAAAAAGTAGATGCCGGTATTACTTTCCAAGGCGGACAAGGTTATGGAGGAGTAAATGACGCATTCGCATATAAACGTACTCAAACAACAGGCGGTAATAAATTAACTAGAGTAAAACAACGCTCTCTTATTGGTTCATCGAATATAGGTGCTCTTACTAAGTTAAGAGCCGCTGGTAATCTATATGAGTAAAACCATTTAAATATATTATATCCTAATAGTCTATAATGCAAATTTTTGTGAAAACACTTACCGGAAAAACAATTACTTTAG
>MDSY01026626.1_pt1 | contig 49904 bp, 28 predicted proteins | sample 811131 | NCBI WGS metagenome assembly MDSY01 (sample SAMN05326643, study PRJNA326480) | marine metagenome | isolation source: seawater | place: Atlantic Ocean: South West | collected 2010 | reverse complement strand
TTTTTGTGGTACTGCAAGTGTCTTCACCATCTGTACCGGTCAAAACCGCCGCGCTAGTGATTGAGTCCCCCGTCGCTACTAAATCGGGTTTAATTCGGTCATTAGTCGTCGGCCCGCCAGACATCACCCCCGAGACGGATAAAGTAGTCGCGGGCTCATCTTTCACAATCTCCATTAACAGTTCGCCTACGGTTTTGGGGACGCCGAGCACCGGAATCGTAGCAGCGGCGGGAGCGGGAGCCACGCCATCGCGCGGAATGAAAAACGGCGTGACGTACGACGACCCACGCGGCACAAACTCGACAATAGCTTCTCCACTATCGTTGTATTGCGTGTACGACGGAAAATCGTACCATTTTACGAGATTCTCATGCACGAACACCACGGCGACGCCACCCGCGGTGACGATATTGGAGACTATCGTTGCGTACAAACAACTATCCGTACGATGCGCGTTTCCTATGAGCACTACCTTGCCGGAAACATCAAGCGCCTCCCACACCGACGCAGAACACGCATCAGCCGGGTCCGCCACCACAGCGATCGCGTCGTCGAACGTGTGTAACCCCGAGGCAGGTGACGAGAGCTCACTCACCGCGCTCATCGTTCGGATTTCGCCACTCAGGTGTGCTTAGTGCGCCGCGTTGGGCCCACCGATCTCCAGAGCGTACAGACCTACGCCTTGGTACCCGAGTTCTCCCTCTATTTGCGGAAGAAAGGAAAACCACCCTTGGCCCGCTGCAGCGGTCTCCGCGTCGACGTACAAGTTATACGAATCTGGCGAATAAAAAACAGAACTCGGAGATAACGTTGCGCCGATGGATAACGAGTTTTTCGCGTTGCCAGGGATCCCGTATGTCATCACTGAAGGCCCTTGGTTCGCAATGGCAAACATGGGAAGAAAATCTAAATGTTCCGCCGCGTATGCGTCCAACTCTTGCGATGGCGTGAAGTACGCGCTCGTAGGGTTTCCGTCTTTCGTGGCAAGCACTGCGGAGCTCGACAACGACCCCCACGAGTCGGAATGTATTCGTGCACCCACAACCCTCGAGTGTTCAAAGTAATCATCCCCCATGTTCGCCAAGCTCAATAGTGAGCCATCGGTCTCAGAAACATCCGTGAACGCGATTTTCGCGTCGTACGCCGAGCCGTCCGCGTTCGCGCCGGCGGTGGCGGAGTATCCCACCGCCGAGCCTGCGCAGTGCGTGCCGTGACCATCTTCATCGATAACGCTCGTTTTGTATGCGCGCATTAACACAAATTTATCGTCGCCGCTCAAATAACAGTTCGTGCGATCCGCACCGGTGTCGCCCATGCCTACAATTTGACCTGTTCCTGTGATGCCAGCGTCCCAGAACGGCGTTTCAGAGGTCGTACCCACCAGCTCGTCGCCTTGTAGGCCAGGAATGGACTCGGCGTTGGTGAGACGCCGCCCCGTGATCAAGTCGCGGGACGATAAAGTAGTTTTGGGCGGTTTCGTCGAATTGTTCTCGCGTGGCGGTCGAGGCAACGCACCAGAAGGCATGGGGCGCATAATCTCCACGCGTTCGCGGGGCGCGACCAAGTGCGCCGCCCGGTGCGCAGCCAGCGCGTGTACCGCCGCGACGATTCCCTCGGGTCGCACCCCGACGATCACGCGCGTGACCTTCGCGTCTGATGCGTCGTCAACCGGAGTACCGGCGCCGGGCCGCGCCCACGACGCCATTGGACGCGCCCACGCGTCTGGATCGCCTGACGCGGATTGTGCAGTCGCCGCGAACGCGGACGCCATCGCCTCTGCGAGAGTACGCGATACACCTCGGGCACGACGAGCGCGAGGGAGTTTCGAGTCAACGTCAACGTTCGTGTCGAGTACGAACAGCGACGGGACGGATACTTCAATCAATGCGCGTCCGTCTGTGTCGAGTGACGTCTTTTTTGCCGCATCCGCGGTATCCAAGCCTCCCACTACGATATCATTGATCGTCAACAGGCCCACCCAGAGTGTCATAGCCAGATCGCGCGCTGCGGTCGCGGCGGCGGGCCCGCCGACGGCGACGTAACTGTTCGGGGGTATGACCCCCGCGACGCCGCCGCCGTGCGCCTCCAGCGCGGTTGCCACCGCGTTAAAACCGCCGGGCGAGCCGTCCGTGGCGACGAGGAATTGCGTCACCCCAGCTCCTGACCCATCACCCCACCACGGGGCGTCAGCGGCCTGTGGGGAGGTGGGAACGCTCGCGTCTTCGTCGTCCAAAAGACTCCACCGCACATCGGTCAGCTCTGTGCTGCCGCTCGTTTCCAAGAGGCCACGATGAGGCGTTTGGGGGGTCTTCCCGCGTACGAGCAGTTGCCGCCCCGCGAGCTCCAGTTCGATCTCAGCGTCTATGTCCACCACGCGCTTACCTAAGCGCATCACACGCGCGGTTCCCCTCGCATCGGGTGCCTGCCTCCCAACCTGAAGGTCAATTTCCTCGGCAGGGATTTTACTGTCCGAGGAAAAGGTGCCGGGGAAAATGCACACGAGGAGCAGCGCGACCGCCGTACACGCCACGCGGTGCCGCACGCCGCGCGGCATCGCGCTTCTTACACACGTCCGTGCGTATGGGTGTGCGCTGCGTAAGTGGCGCGTCGAGGCTCGCTGCGACACAGTTCAGTTTCTGCAGGGTATTTATTGTGTTCGGGCCCTCCTCGGTGTCTCCGCTCTTGGACTTGAAGACACAAATCACAGCTACACGTTACCTTCGTTGGTCAGTGAGCATCAGTCTTATGATTTGGGAAACTTGTGTTCGACTGATTGCTCAGCACCTGAACGACTCTTGTACTCCCTTGTTCCGTCGTCCCTTCAGTATCGTTCCTCTCAGTTTTGCGCGCTTCGTTGTTATTTGAAGCTCACTTTTTCCCTTCGCGACCACATTGTTTCGCGCGTTCTGTCGGGGCGCGCGACGCGCAACGTCCCCGTTGACGCCCGAAGCGGAACCTGGCGGTAGCCCCGCGTCGGTGCACCTCGGTGTGGCTGTGAGGCTGTCCTCGCTTCATCTCTTTTTTCTCGCAGATGGCGCCGAAAAGTAAATCCAAGCGGGGCGCTCCAGGCTCGTCCTGGAGCTCTAATTATGCAGGCGGCGGCGAGGATACCGCCAAGGATGACGACCTTCACGGCATGGAGCTGAAGAAGCACCCGTCGTTTCGCGGACACCCTGGAAGCATGCAGCCCAACCCCCGGGACGATACCCGACGCAACATGCGTGCGCTGCGTAAAAGTAAAGAATCAGAGGTTGCCTTATCTGCGCTGGAGGACAAAACCCATGTAACCTCAAATGCCCTCGCGGTGGACCCGGTGGTGATGCGTAAGATCCAGAACGATCTGGACAAGCTCGCGCGGCGTAAAAACGAACGGGAGCGGTCCAAGCGAAGAGGAAGGGCGCGCGAGGAGAAGGACGTGGAGAAAAACGTGGCGTCGCGAATTGGGGGAAAAGTCATTCACGCGCCGCTAGCGAACGCCGCCGTGGATACTTCAGGAATATCGCCATCACACACGCCGTCGTACGGGTCATCGCGACGAGGCAGTTTCATGGGCGTGGCGTCTGGGTTCGACAGCGAAGATGACGATACAGGGTCGGTCGCGAGTCAATCGGAAAAAGGGAACATGCGTTTGACGTCGCCGCGAGCGCGCACGCCGCTGTTGCACCAGACGCAAACCCCCGGTGAAACCCCCGACTCGCTGCGGTACATGGAAGTCATGTCCCGCTACCTGTCCAACCGCGGTGTGTACGTGTCGCTGTTGGACGAGCTTGAGGAACAGGCGCGTGGTATTAACGCGGAAACAATGACGCGAACGACGAGCGACGCGACGATGGACGACGAAACGAGAGAGGAACCGTCCACGCCGGTGAGCGTTTTGAATACCGGGGAGAGGTGTGTGGGTACGCGAAGCGCGTCGCGGCCGCCGAGCCACGGACGCACGCCGTCGGGTTCGGCGCAAACACCCGTGACTCCGCAGACGTTATCGCCCGCCGCGATGCCTTTCGCGTTTGATTTCGAGCGACGCAAACAATCCAACAATGAAAACAAAAACCAACTGGACGCTGAGCCGTCCACGTTGCGCAATTCCCTCGCCGCGTCCATAGAACACATGCGCGGCGCCGCGGCGCTTTCCCCCGCGGACAGGGCGTTTGCCGCGGCTGCGGTGGACGCTTCCGAGAAGAGCGGTACCGATGACGATGAAACTGAAACGGAAGGGGGGAATGGAGAGGGACGGGAGGATGACTTGCGGCGTCGACGGTTCACGGAGCTACGCGCGGCGCTACACTCTGAAACCCCGAAACCGGGTTCCGAGGAAGCGGAAACCGCGGAAGGCACGGCTCGAATCGCGGCGCATCGTGCCGGCATCGCACTGAGGAACGCGTTGGACGCAGCGGTTGCCGCCACGGTGGACGGTGCAACCAAACTGGGAGACGCGCAACACGCCTCGGCAGATGTGCTTTACGAGCTTGAGCGCGCGTCAGACGCGTGCGCCAGAGCCGTGGACCGCGCCTTGTCGTCATCCAAGTCACCGGAAGCGCAAGCGCAAGCGGCGGTGACGCACGCGCGTCTGAGCAGTGTAGTGCTGGAGGAGGTCTCCTCCGTCGCGGTGCACGCGTCGTGGGCGCTTAGTGAGTTGTCAAAGGCGCTCAGAGGCACGAGCCAAGCGGAGGCGGCGGCGGGCAAAGCCGCGGAGGAAGCCGCGGCGGCTGCGATTGTTGAGAACACCGATGTCGCAGTGGCGGCCGCGGCGAGAGCGGACCGAGAAGCAGACCTTGCCTCGGCGGAAACTGCGGCGGCGCTGGTTCGAGCCGCGCACGCCGGCGCGTACGTCGCGCAGCTCCTCGGTGTGTATTCGCGGTGGGCGAAACGCGCGAGCGGGTGGGCGGGACACCCCCCTCCCCCGCCGAAAGAATCGTCCGCGGCGGTAACGGGCTTGGCGGACAAGGAGGCGGCCTGTGAAGCCGCGGACGCGGTGTACGCGCGTGCGGTGCACGACGTCGTGATTTCATGGGCCGGGTACATCGGCGCCAGCGCGGCGGCGGCGCCTCCCGAGGATGAAGACGAAACGTCTCTGGACAACGTTTCCGACGGCGACGTCTCCGCGGATGACGAGGAGACGGCTTTTTGGGCGGGAAAAGTTCCGCCTGCGCAAACCGTGGGGAAAACGAACATTCGCCACCCCGGGTCTCACGCCTCAAACGCAACGCGTCGTTCCTTTCTGCGTTCGCTGTGGGTCCAGGCGTTCATTGCGCAGTCCTGCGTGCAAAGCGCGTTTTCCACCTCTCGAGTTTCCAGGGTGGCAAAGACGGACAAGACGAACCGCGATTTCGACTCTTTGGTCCGCGCCGCGATGCGGGTAATTGCGGTAGCGACGACGGTTGAGAAGCAGCTGTTGCATTTGGGCGACGATGCGAACGAAACCGCGTTTGGAAAGTTCGGTTTGGATGTTTCGGAGTTGAAACCAACCATCGTGCCTGGGTCACCTGAACGGGTGTTGAAAGGGAATTTGGAGGTTCGAACGAATGTTGGCGATGGAAAAACCACAACCACTGATACGTCAATGGACTACATCGACGCACTTTGGACGAGCGTGAGCCAGGTTCGATCGTTGCGTTTCGAAAAGGCGATTAAAATCGGCCGAGGCGGGTTCAGTACGGTGTTACGCGCTACTTGGCGCGGCTCCACCGTTGCAGTCAAGGTCCTGGACCCACGAAAGGTCAACGGCGACGTCGTGGATGCGATTAAACGCGAAGTCACGGTGATGACCGCGAACCGACACCCGCACATTGTTACCGTCCTCGCAGCTTCGGTCCAGCTCCCGGACGCGTCAATCATCATGGAGCACTGCGCGCACGGGTCGTTGAGCGACGTCTTGGCCAAGGCTAGGAAAAACCCCGAAAAGCTGTGCTGGAGGGTTCGAATTTTGATGGCCAGCGACGCGGCGTGCGGGCTCGCGTATTTACACTCATCGGCGAACATGATCGCGCACCGGGACTTCAACACCTCCAACCTGCTAGTCACCGAGGACATGCGCGTCAAGATTGCGGACTTCGGGTTGAGCCGGCTGGTAAGGACGGCTGGAATTGAATCTGAGACTATAAAGTCATACGATGCCGATACAGACGACAGCGCCACAACTGCCGGCAAGCGCAACTGCTTGTTCCACGCCCCTGAAGTTATCACTGGTGTTTCGAACCACGGCACGAAACAAGACGTGTGGAGTTTTGGGGTGGTGCTGTGGTGCCTCGCGTCGCTGGCGCCGCCGTGGGAACAGGTGCAGGATGAGTACGAAAGCCTGCCTGACCTGCCTCGGTTCTTCCAAACCATGAAGGCAGTTTCCGAGAAGGTTGTCAACGGCGAACGGCTGCCTTTGGAGGAGTCCTCGCAACGCAAATGGTCGCCTGCTTTCTCGCAGCAAGACGAGCTCGTCCAATTGATCCGTAAATGCTTTGAAACCGATCCGGACGAAAGGCCGTCCATGACGAGCACGTTACGGGTGTTGAAGAGAATGCGACGCAAGGAAACGCATTTGGAATTCAAGACCTTCCCGGTCCCGGAACTGTGGAAAGGGTTCACGCCAGCCGCGGTGCCGCACATGAGTGCGGTTGGGTTGAGAGAGAAAGAAAGAGAGAAGGACATAGAAACAGAGCCACCCGAGACACTCGGATCCTCTTTGGTTTCCGTCAAGATAGGGCTTCTCTTGGCGACAGTCGCCGTTGCGAGCTTTTCGATAGGCCGGTACTGGAGGGCACAGTAGATATAGACGTAGTTGTATGCTAGGTACTAGGCGCATACTATAGGTACTACACTGTAATATAATAGAGACTACTAATAAATTAACTCACCACGCACCCCGGTTTATCCTCCAGCCCCTCCGCGGCGTGCATCTCGGCTTCGACTTGCCGCGTCGCGGACGGCACTTCGCTGTCATCTTGCTTCGCGCACTGCGTCACTTCCTTCCCGAACGCTTTGGCGTCCGGCCGCCCCCGGCCTTGGTCCGTCGTGTCCGTGGTTCTGCGAAACAGCTGGCACAGTCGTGGCCACCGCCGTTCCGTGTCATCGTAGATGTGGTGCGAGGACTCGCCGGCGACGAGTTTCTTAACCACAGCGCCTTGATTTTCCATTCTGAACGGCGCGTCGCCCGTCAGGATTTCCGCCAAAACGACGCCCAGCGAATACACGTCGTTAACAGGCGCGTACGCGTGTTCGAGACACAGCGGGTCCATCCAGTGGATTTCGCCTCTTTTTGCGGACGATAACATGCCCTCGGAATCGTGGTGCTTCGTGAGCTTGTGCCCGGCGAGAACCACTCTTGAAAAGTTGCACATGATCAGCACGTGTTTTGAATTCACGTCTTTGTGCACGTACTTGTTGTGGTGCAGAAATTCAACCGCCGACGCGATTGGCGAGACCACCTTCGTGAACAGGCTCTGGCACGGCCGCCACTCCCTTGGGAAGCTTTTCCGGTGCTCCTGCACGTACGTGAACAAGTTCGACTCGAACATCTCGCAGCATATCCAGTCCCTCGGGATGCACGAGAACAACAGCACGCGCAGTAAATTGGGATGACGCATCTCAGGGCCCGCGATTATGTTCATCTCGCGGGCGTACTCTGCGATGTCCTCCTCGGTCACCGCCGCGCGTTGCTGGCTCGCGCGCCACGCGTTCGCCCCGGGAGGGACGTCGACCAACCGCTGGCGGTGCGTGCTGTTGTACAGCTTCACCACCACCGGCACGCGGTCGCCATCCGTTGGGCCCAGCAAACCGGGCTTCACCGTGAACGTCCGGTTGTACGCGAGGCAGCCCGGGGTGATTTGAATAGCGCACGCGGCGAGCCGTTCTTCGAGCGGTTTCGTGATGAACGCGGGATCCAGGCCGTAGGAACCGTCGAAGTAATCCTGGCCGGCCTGGGAATGGGGGGGGGGGAGTGAGGCAGGCAGGGTTAGCGCGTCGGTCGTGTCGAACAATGGAAAGAACTGTCTGCACTTCTCAAGATCGCGAACTCGGAACTCATCGGGATCTGGTGGGGATGAGACGGGTGGCGTACCTGGCCATGGTGCATGGACACCGCTTCCTCGATCCGCTGCACCAATTCATCGCTAGGGGCTTCAGCGGGCGACATCGTCCGAACCCGCGACGCGAAGCCCTTCGCCCCTCCCGCGCGGAACGAAGTGTCGAAATTATTCAGACTTTGCTCGGAAAAGAAGTCGGTCACAGGTCACTGGGAAATGACACCGACGTGCTGATCGCGCCAACTTCGGGGGTTACACAGGTCTGTATGAACAATTAGTCTCACGCCGGATTACATCGGAACCGACGAAGTTCTTCGGGTGACGCACAGAAGTTGACGCGCGTCGGAGTGTTACGCGATGTCCCGTTCGTCGTTCGCCTTCGCGGCGACACTGGGCGTTCTCGCCCTCGTGTCGTGCGTTTCGGCGACCGAAAACGAGCTCGGCCCGTATGAATACTGCGTCGGGGAAGGCGGAACATGCACGTGCGATGGAACCGCGCGATTTGGGTATCCCTTGGACAACTCGACGCACCCCGAGGGCACGCACTGGGTAGGTTATCCTAATCTTCTTCTCGAATCCGCGTCCGCGAGATACCACGGGATGCGCACATGGTTTCTTGGTCAAAACCCGCGACGCCGATCGCGATGAGGTGATCAGGCCGGGTACTTCGGGCGCCTTCGGCGGATCCGAGTAACCACCCCACTGTGTTTGTTTCGGCGACCCGCACCACCTTCCCTCACACTCGTCACTCACCTCTTCCTCCCCCCAAATCCCAAAACTTTCAGCATTACGCCCGCGCGGACTGCATGACGTTTAAGTGCGAGGCTGCGAGCTGGAAGGTGGACCCCACCGTTCCCGACGGCGCGGTCGGCCCCGGCAACTGCGAGTGCTCCAGACGGCTGGAGCCCCCAATCCCGGAGGAAAAAGACCTCGATTTCAAATGGTGCTCAGAGGTTGGCGAGCAGTGCGACTGCGACGGCGTGATGCGGTTCGGGCACACCGGTTTAGCGGAGCACTACGAAAACAACAGCCAATTCTTCCACCAGCACCCCGATTTAGTCAGGCACGTCTCCGTGGACGTCTCTGTGGCGCCCGGTTTGTTTCCGTGCGACATGAGTTCGTACGAGTGGGAAAAAGCTGCGCCGTGGGCGAACCACCCCGAGATGGCCTCCAAGCTGAACTGCCAATGCGCGTCGTTGCCGAAAAAGCACTGCAACATGGCGCCGCCATCTCCGGAGGCGCCCGCGTCGCCGCCGCCCGCCCCGGAGTCGCCCATGCAGATGCAACCGCCCACCGCGCCCGGCGCGCCGCCGCCGCCGCACCCTTACCCCCCCCAAAACCCCCAGCCGCCCACGTTCCCTCCCGTCCCAACGGAGGTCCCCGATTTGGTGCTCATCGACCCGGTGATGCTTGACGAGCCCGGTAATCCCCCAGAGCTGCCTGAAACCCGGGACGAAGCGACTCTCGAGGAAGACGCCAAGCTCGCGGAGCTGATGGAGGAGGTTTCAATCGACGCCCTCCCGGGCGTAAAGCCGTGGCTCGTGAGGTGGGACCGGTGCGCGGATCATGGCCAGGACTGTGAATGTCCTGGAACCATACGGTACGGCCACGCGGGTATGAAGGAACACTACGAGAACGACTCTGAGTATTTCAAGAACAACCCGCACGTCGTGCGTTGGATGATGCGCGCGGGTGACGCGAACGTCCCCACGAAGTGCGAGGGCTCAAAATTCGGCGATCGCGACCCATTTCCCGACATCCTCGATGCCGATAAGTTTTGCCTCTGCGGCCCCCTGGTGCAGCCGTACCAGTTCAAGATCTCGGGCGTAACCTGGGGGCAGGAAGACGACTCCTTCGGTGCGTTTTTCGAACCGTCGCACGACGGCGAAAAGTACAAAGAGTGCGCGCAGAAAGGGGAGTTTTGCGAGTGCGACGGCACGGTGAGGATCGGCGAGCCCTCGCACGCCGTGCCCTTACAGGCGTACCGCTCGTTCTGGAAAGAGATTTTTATGCAGCACGACGACTTGCACAAAGTCCAAGGCCGGTGGTGGCTGCGGAACACGGATACCGCGCTAGGGGGCGTGCAGTGCGACGCCGCGAGTTTTAAAAAGCCGTACAACGCGAAACGTTTGGCGGACGGCACGCTGGACGACGCCGTGCGGTGCCAGTGCCTCGCGGGCAGTGACGACGACCACGCCGTGTTTTACCCCGAAGGCGTGGTGGACGAAGTGCAGCTCATTTCTTTGGACTCCATCGCGCCTGTGGAAACAGCGCAGGCGATGGCTCAACTGGGCCGCGCGTACCTCGCGGATGACGAAAGGATCGCGGCCGCCATGGAGAGTGGGGAAACCTCCGTGCCCGCGCTGGGCGCTGCGCCTGCGCTGGGCAAGGCGCACCACGCGGACGCGAAGACGTCCAAGTCGAGTAAGGCGCACCTCGTCGAGGCTAAGTCGTCTCATGCGCACACGAAGGAGGATGCCAAGACGGGAAAGGCGCACACGAAGAGTGATGTGAAGACGCAAAATACGCAACACGGCGGGACGAGCAAGGCGACGAGGAGTACTCGTCACGTCGAGAAAAAAATGGATCTCGGCGGCGACGACTTTGGAATCGACCCCGTCGATGCTTTCGACCCCGAAGCTCCCGACACGAGCGCGGTTGGGTTGAAGAAACCTGCAGGCAAGGAAAAGGTGAGCTTGAAAAACATCAAGTTCAAGCCGCTGTCGCCTACGAAGATGGCGGCGACGACGGCGGTGGTTGGCATAATCGCGGCGATGGGCATCGCCGCCGGGCGGTTATCGCGCTCAAAGCGAATCGCACAGGGGGAGGAGAAAATGCCCCTGATTTCGGGTAACGTGTGAAGGATCGAAAGACGACCTTGTGATTAATCTATAATATTGATATTGATACGTTTGTTCTTTCTTAAACCTAAAACTACTACCTTTTTTTTTGGTATTGTTTTTTCGCAGGGGAAAACGTAAAGGCGTTGAGGGCCCTTAACCCAAACCCAAACACGCTTTTGGTTTTGCCGTCGTCGTCTGAGTCGCTTCCGTCGTTCACCACAACCTTCCCCCCTGCTGATGCGTACACCTCAGGCAAAGGCTCCATCGATGATTTTTGCTTTTCAGCAGCCTCTGCCTCTTCCGCTCTGTGTTTCGCATCCAAGTCAAGCGCGCGTTCCACCAAAAAATTCGCGTGTCCCTCCGGCATGCTTCCGAACCCGCGCATCGCGACGGCTAGGTTGTTTTTCAACGTTCGGTACGCCTTGAGACGCGGGCCGTTGACGATTTCACGCAACCTTGTGTTCGCAGTGCGGAACGTGGTTTGCTTATGTAAATCAGCGGCAGGGTCGTTTGGGGTTTTGTCGTGTTCAATCGCGTCAATCGACCGCCGCTGTTCCACTTTCTGAAACGTCCGCACCATTCGTAGTCTGTTTCTTATTTTGGTTCCGAATTTTCTAAGCACGTTCAACCGTACCAGAGCGTCGAACGGGTCTTGCTTGTCATACACCCCCTCCATCGTGGAGCAGTAGTCGAACCTCTCGATGAGAATCGCGACGAACAAGTTGGCTAGCAGATACACGGCGAAAATCACAAACGAAAAGAAGTAAAACACGGCGGAGAGGCGGTACGTATCACACGCCACCGCCGTCGGGCTCAACGAATCCGGCCCGGTACCGCACACGTAATACGCATCCTTGAAGATCTCCGCCCAGTTTCCTGAGAGCGATACAAACAGCAACGACATCGCGTTGCCCCAGTTGTGGAAGTTCCAGTACGCAGTGAGGCCGTCGCCGGGGTACGGTTCGGGGATGTCACCGTACAACGTGCACCCCAGGCAGGCGTAGATGTGCATCATCAGGAACATCAGCCCTAGGATGTTCAGCATGCCGGGGAGGGCGGTGAGGAAGGTATCTACCAAAGATCGTAGACCTGGCGAGGTCTTCAGAAGCTTGAACAGCCTGAAAAACCGGACCGTCCGAAACACGGTCACAAAGCCGCTTCCGTTTTCGCCCAGAATGAACAAGAGTAATAGTTCGAACAGCCCGACTACCGTCACGGTGAAGTCCAAACGGTGCCACCCGCTTGCCCAGTACTGGGCCCAGGTCATCGCGGTGACGTTGATTACCGTTTCTAAAACGTACAGCACTGCGAAGACTACTGATAAAGTAGTCATTAACTCAACCTCAGAATCGGACGCGTCGGCTCGGTAAAAACAAAGTTGAATCGCGTTTGCGGTGATGAACACGGTGACGAAGGGTTCCCAGAACTTCGATGCTCTTATTTTGAACACCACGCGTCGCGCGAACAGCATCGCCAACGGGTTCGCATCCCTCCACTCCTCCGTTGACGCTCTGACACCCGCTTTCAGCGCTAACAACCACCGCCGTTGCGACTCGGAGTACTGGTACCCCGATGAAGAAAACTCAGAGGCGGACGCCTCATCACTGTCGCCGCCTATTTCAGACGCCACCTGCGAAAAATTGTCCACCAACGAAGAAACAAACAAGTTGGCCCAGAAAAAAAACGCAACCACCACGACAACCACGAAAAAAAACGCCAGGTTCTTGTTCCGCTCGAATTGCGGTTCCAAATTCTCGCCTCGTGAATCGATCCCCAAGTACATTATGTCCTGCCAGTTGTCACCTGTGCTCATCACAAACACCGCAACGATGGCTTGCCCGATGTTGTCGAAGTGAAGCGGCGAGTTGATGAACTCGCCGCCCGCTGCAACACAGCTCTCTTTGTCGCCTCCGTCATTCGACACGGAGCATACCCGAAACGCTCCGCGGAACAGCGCCATGCCTAGGACGCCCAGGATGATGAACGTCACGATTCCCAGCGCACAGACGGTCAGAATTGAGGGTAAAGAAACCAGAGTCGCGTCGATCACGAGCTTCAAACTCGGTATGTTCTTTATCACCCGCAGCGGGCGCAGGACTCTCAACACGCGGAATACTTTCAAGTTGCCCCCAACACCACTAGATGTGGCTAGCGATGACAGCGCAACCGTCAGAAGTGACATACACACAATAAAACTGTCAAGCACGTTCCATCCGTCTTTTGCATACCCGCACGGCCCGGAATAAAACGTGTACGCGAAAATCTTCAAGCCCATCTCAAGCGTAAACGCGGCGGTGAAGAAGTAGTCGATTCCCGCCAAGGTTTTTTCCACCGAGCTTCCTGGAGCTGGCCAGTCCTTGTCGCACTGCGGGGCTAACAGACACGCGCTTATTATTATTAAGCTAAGAATCGTGTTCCGACACAAAGGGTGCTCTATTATCTTGAGACACACGTACCGCGCTTTGTTTTTTGCAGGGTTGATGCCAACCTCCGCCGCGCGTTTTTCGCTTTGTCGTTTTTTGAGAACCCGCCGGTCCATCTCCCTCAGCTCCCTTTCCTGTCGCAGCTTTGCGAATTTGCGTTCAGCTTTTCTTTTCAACATCTCAGCACCTCCCCGAACCTTCGAAGTGGTGCCCATCCCGAACTTGATCGCGTCCGGGGGCTTTTCGGTCACGGAAGCAGCGCGGCCGCCAAGACCCCACGCCGTGGGGTTGTGAAAAGGGTTGTCGCCACGCGAAGACGCGCCGGCGTCGTCTTCATCCTCGGAGTCGGAATCGGTGCCGTGGTGGCGCTCGCGGTCTACCAGCACGCCGCTTCGCCTCGCCGCGGTGACCCTGTCCCTCGCCGCTACGAGCTGCTTTTCGGAAAATCGGCCGCGCACATCATCCGCGGTCTCACCCGCGCGCGTCACTTTTCGCGCAACCTCGCCGTCCACCACCTCCAGTCTCAACACTTCGCGCTGCCTCACCGTGAACCCGTGTTCGTCCAGCCAAAGGCGCACCGCCGCGACTTCCACCTCGGCGTTTTTCCGAGCGTGCGCGAGCTCAGCCTCGGCATGTTCGTCGTGCTTTGAAGAGTCCACTGCGGGTGTGTTGTTATCCTCCGCGATCGTGTCTTGTTCAGCGCTCTTGCTTTCCTGTTGAAACGATGGCGATTTGTGTTCGTCACCCGCTTCGAGCGAGTTTCGCGTCGAGTTGGATCGAAACACGTCCAAGGTGCCTTTGTTTGATTCCTTTTTTTTCAACTTGTTGGAGTCTTTCCGTTTTAACTTTCCATCACCCTCATCCTCCCCATCATCATCGCTATCGGTGTCGATGTCATCCGCAAGCACCACCGGTTCTGTGGTGGCTTGAATCAAAACCCCCAGCACCAGCGCTAACAGTGACGTGCTCACCAGCGACCAACTCGAGACGTAAAACAACGCCCAACTCGTACCGCTCGCCTCCGCCAGGTCCCAACCCACGGTGAACGTGTTCTCGCCGGTGCAAACGATGAATAACGTTAAAACTGCGTCACCGAACGTGTCGAACCTTAAACGCGTGTATTCATATTCAGTATCATCATCAAACACGCCCCCAAACAGCTGCATTCCCAAAATCGCAAAAACTGTTAAAAAAAGAAAAAACACCAAGCAAAAACTCACGATCCTCCGCACGCCGTTAACCACCGCGGCGAACACTTGTCTGAAGGCTCGGTGTTTCCGTAGCCCCTTTAAGCCGGCAAAGATTCGTAACACTCTTAACGTGCGTAGTGTGGCGATTCCGTCCGCGCCGGAACCCACGGCTAACTCAACGATCCCCGAAATAACAACCACGCCGTCCACCACGTTCCACGGATTGCACCAGTATTTCCAAAACCCCAGCGCGATGTGTTTCAGTGTGAATTCAGCAATAAAAACAGAAGTGAACACCAGCTCACACGTGTTCAGCACTTTATAGTAAGCATCGCTCTGGCCGTACGAGTTCGCCGCCATCGTCACGGTGTTGCACATGATGGTAAGCAACACGAACCGCTGGAAGTATTCGTGTGACACTACTTTGCGGACCGACAAACGGAACCGGACGTAAGGAGTATTTCGCAAGCTGTTCTCCTTCTCCAGCTTTCGAGACGCGTACCCCTCTTTAGGCCCTTTCATTCGCAGACGTACCGTTTCATACCCCCTCCCAACCACTGTTCCAATAAAATTTATCAAAGTTCCGATGCCGTCGACGTCGACGCCTGATTTTTTCTTTTCGGGATTATTATTATCGTCGAAATCATCCCCAGACACTCCCCCACTCAATCCCTTACTCCGTCTCGCCTCGTCTCTAGCCTCTTTCCGGTCCTGCTTGTCCATCACATCAGAGACGTGCGACAGGGTGATGATCATCACCGATTGGAACAGCTGCATGACGTAGAACCCGCCGAAGAACACGATGCACGCGAAGTAGGGGAAAACAAACTCGAACCCCGCCGCGTCCGCCGCGTCATTCGCCAGTTCGTTCCACCCGTCAATCGTGATCGTGTTCAAAACGATTATCACCGACCGGTAGAAGTTGTCGAAGGAAAGGAACCCGTCGTACGGTAAGTGCGTGGATGGGCAGCACACTTCGCCGATTGAAGAATCACAGGCAGCGCCTCGGCCAGACCTGTCGCAAATCGCGCCTGCATCCAGGACCAATTCTTTCGACGGACACGAGCCGCCTGATGTCAACGTTTCATTTGTATATTGTACCACTGTCGTGTTCGTCACTGAGTCGTACACCTGGACACTGCGTTCGACACACCGTCCAGTGAGCTTCCCCGCGAACGCCATGGTTCCTGACACGCTCGCCACTAGCATGAACCAGCACAGAAAAATCAACGCGTCGCGTAACAAAGGTAGCGCCGTCAAAGTGGTCCTCATTAATAATTGCCCGTCTCGAAAATTCTTCATCGCCCTTAACGGCCGGAAACACCGAACCGCCCTCATGGCCATGAACTGCGACCCCATCGTGGTGAACAGCGACGAGACGGTTCCAATCACGAGTAAAAAATCAAACTGGTTCCACCCCGACGCGAGGTACGAATCGCTGGAAAACAAAAGGCCTTGGTCGAGGATTTTTAACACCGCTTCAACGGCGAACAAAGCGGTATACGCTTTCTCGAAGCCATCCGCGAAATCGGTTCGCGGTGTCTCGGCGCTCATGTTCTCGCTCGCCATCGACGCCGTGTTCGCGACAATCACGGCGAACACCAACACGTCGAATGCGGCTGTTTATAGGAGTAGGATAAACAGGATGAATAGGGTGGAGATGGGTCAGTCATGGGAACAATAGTTAGATTTTTTCGACGAGACATCTGAAGTTAACAGCGGACGTTTGTCATAGATGCGCGCATCAGATGGGGTGTCGGTGCGTCGCCAGGTACGTGTGTAGGGGTTGTGAAAAATGTTTTTGACGCCCGCGACAGTGCTTCGCATCGACGGTCACAAACACGTGCGCCGAACGCATTCCAGCGGTGTCGAATCACCGTGGCGCGTGTACCGAGAGTTCGATGCTCGGCACCACGCGGCTCAGCGGCGGGCGTCTCGGGTTGCGGGAGACGGGCAAGACTTGTGACGCGTGATTCCCGTGAGTGTACGTACCGCTCCTCGCGACTTGTCTCGCGTACACACGAACCGGATTCGTCGGCGAGAACACCATCAGCGAATTCGGATGGGTCTCGAGATACCTGAGGAGAGTAAGGGGAGTCGGCGGCGGAGGGGAATCAGGTCAGCGTGAGATCGCAGGGTCCGAGAGTGATTGGAAAGCATCTAAGCATGGGGTGGGGCGACACGTACTTCCTCGATGCGGACACCCGGTTGGTGAACGACACCCCCCGCGGAGTGTTCGCGGACCCATCGCGAAAACCCATTTTTGCGTCGGGAGCGCTCCAGCCACCCCGCGCGCCACCAACTGAACACTCCATGGCATTCACAGACTTTACCGGTATTCCTCGCGAGAGAATTGACAGGTGACTGATCGAAGCATAAAAACTTCGAACGTTCAATGCACTGGACGCGACACCTCACCCGGAGTCCCTCTTCGTTCTTGGTTCACAGACTGTCACTGCTCGGAAAACAGCCAGCCGTGGAAAACGAAATCCTTGATCTCTTCTCCGACTCTGCATAACGTAATTCACTTTAGCGGTCGTGCTGTGGCAGCCTTCGTCGGGAGGTGCCCCGCTTCACATTTCAGCATGTGTCGCTGGATTTTCTACTATGGCGAGGAGGTGTGCATAGCGAAGCTCATCTTCGGCGCCGTGCATGGCCTCGCCACGATGTCCGAGGTACGACCCTCATGCTTTCGACCTGTTTGGCCAAACTCAAAACTTTTTGGTTGCCGGAAGCAGACGCGCGTGCTTGACTTCGCGAGTGATACTCTTATGAACTGCGCATGTCCACTACGAACGTGCGCTGTGCGTGTCCCGTTGCCAACGCCGAAGATGACCATGTCAACCTGCCTTCCCCACGCTCTTCCAAACCACTGACACGCCCATCCCATTCCCACATCTTTCAAACCCCCAGGGTGCCGGCTACACCCCCGGATGCGAGGTTAACCACCGCCGGAACCACCCTGTGAACGTGCACGGCTGCGGCATCGGGTGGTACGCGCGAGAGCGGTGCGGGTTGGTGGACGAACTTGGGTTGGATGCGTACAACAGGCCGACTGTTTATACCACGGTCGCGGCACCTAGCCATGACCGAAACTTAAGAGCGTTGAGTAAAGCAATCTCTTCTAGTTTATTGTTTGGACACGTGCGAGCGGCGGGTCCCGGCGCGTCCGTACACCAGTACAACTGCCACCCGTTTTTCAAAGGCCGGTATATGTTCATGCACAACGGCGATATTACTGACTTTTCGAAAATAAGAAGAGGGTTACAGGGATTGTTGCGGGACGACTTGTTCGACCACATGAGCGGTACCACGGATTCCGAATTGTTGTTTCTGCTGATTTTAAATTCATTGCCGGATTGCCACACGCAGCTTGATCCATCTACGTTGCAACAAGCCGTGTTGGACGCGTTCTGCGAAGTGATCAAGGCGAACAAAGGCAAAGCCAACTCGCTGAACATCGCGTTCACGGACGGGGAGACCACTATTGCTACCCGGTACAGAAATAGCGACGTCGAAGAGCCGCCGTCGTTGTACTACCACGTCGGGCCCATGCCTGGGGAGTCCGCGTGGGACCTCAACAACGCCGATTTAGGCGGCTTCGACGCCATGGAGAACAACCCCGACGTGCACGACCACTCAGGGCGATTGTCGATTAACTCGTTGTTGAACGGAGATAACAAAGGGTGCAAAAAGTCCAAAAACGACCGCGGCGAAAAGTTTGTCGCCACGCAAGCGCTTTTGGTCTCAAGCGAACCGCTGACTGGGATGAAGAAAGGGCTCGATCGGTGGGAGCTGTTACCGAGTAATTCCATGATTGTTGCGGCGCCGGTACGGCCCACGGTCGGACGGTGCACACGTGCCGCGCTGGTATCTAAATTAAAGGAAATCACGCAAGGGGGGGGTAAACGACACAACCTTTCTGAATCAAGCGCGCCTGTTTTGGAAATCGAAGTCAAGTGCATTCGGAGTCTGTGCAGGGACGCGCTCGGGGACGATTGCCCTGACCACGCGCGAGGGGTGACGCCTCCGTTGCTGCATGGACACTGTAATGGTGTCAATGGTGTCCAGAACCACAGCACTATAACTTCCCCAAAGGTTTCAAACAAAGAACGAGCTGATACGTTCGCGCCCGCGTCATTGCCGAACAAAGGGTTTTTGCATGGACATCAAGTGGGCCCCGCGTTCCGGTCAAACTCGTCGGATAAACTATTGTCGGACAAACGCAAAGCCAGTCGCCGGCAAAGCGTCGATGTGGGGGGGATGACGTCGCCCTTGAAACCAAATGGAAACAGTGATACCGGTGAGGCTCTAGCAGGTCTAGCACAGGTACAAATAGGTGACCCTGGTGAGACTACGGCAATTTTGGGCTTCGACACGGGCGATGACAATAAAAAAACAGTCGGCTCGCCTCCGAAGCGGAACTTGTCCTTCACGGAGGGATCGACCAGAGTGGAAAGCGAGTGGACCTCGTACAACCCCACGACAGGGCCGCGAGGGTAAGTAGTGTTAATAGTGTGTATGATGTAAGTAAATGTAGTAGTGTTAAAGCAAGCGTGTAGATTTCGCACTTTTTGTTTTTTTTCTGTTTCTTAGTTTTCCTCTTCGAACTGATGAGTTTCAACAAACTAATCTCAACACTCGTGGAAGCGCGCTCCCACCGTCCGGCGCGACGATGGCGTCCGCGGGTGCGGATGATACTCCGGTGGCGGCCGAGCTCCTGACTCCCCCACTGGGCTTAGTGGCGCTGCTCGGTCGCCCCGACCTGCACCCCGCGATTCGGGATGTGCTGCGAAACGAAGCGCGTCCGCCCATGGAGTGCCTCTCTGCGGGTGAGCTGACGGACGCGCCTAGCGTGCTAATCCCTCGGAAACGATCGCGCCCGCCCGCGGATCCCCTAGCTGCCGCTGCCGCTTTGGCCGCGGTGAACCCTGCTGCGTCAGTCGCGGGTGGCGTTCCCGGCGTGGTTCCAGGAATCATCGTTTCCACAAACACAAACGGGATGGCAACCCCAGGAGGCACGACGGGTACCACTCCCAATCAACCTCAACCGACACAGCTGGCGCACTCCATTGGACACTTGAAACGCGGGTGGCTAGGGAAACACCGACGAATGCGACCTGCGTTAGCCCTACTGTTCATCGACCGAACCGACGTGGAGGGCGATCCGAATCAATGGATGGCGTTAGGCGTAAAACTCGACGCCGCGCGATCTGCGGCGGATGCGGCGGACTGTAAACTCGCGGTGGTGGTGGTGGATGACGACTCTACTGGGTCGCACGCCTTGCAGCTATCTAATGACCGAGCAGCATCACTCCGCAGCAAATTAAAAATCGACCCACGAGCGTTACAAACCATGTCGCTTCCCCCAACGCCTGATTCAACGCAAGCGATCGCGTCACTTTGCAAAACGCTGTTCGCCGAGCACTACGGGAAGGAATCCGCACGAAGGGCGGCGTTGACGCACGTGCCCGATGATATAAACGCAACAGCAGCGAAGCCCGCGTTCAAAGCCGCGGTGTTTTGCGAATTCAAGGGGGACTGGAGTGAAGCGCTGCGGTGGTACAAGCGGGCGCACTCGGCACTGTTGAACGGCGTTAACCTCCGAAGAGCCTCTGTTGAGACCCACAACGCATACGCGACACAAAACCACTTCGCGCTCCTGAACCTCGCAGCCAGTGCGTGCTACAAAACCTGCGCGTTGAGTTTGATGCTGGACCCCCAAGCGCCTCGAGACGCAGTTGACTTTTTCGCGCAACATACTTTGGCGTTCAAAAAGCCGCTGTCAAGCTTTCCACGACAAGCGCTCCCCGAATTCTTCAAGTGGGTCACAGACCAGTACCTTTGGTTCGGGGCTTTGTTACAATCGCGAGTCAAGTGGGGAGGGGACGTGTGTGATGTTTGTGACGGTTCCGATCCACTCAAAGGACACGAAACGTCTTCAAAGCCTTCGAATTTCTCTCCGCCGCCGCCCGGGTCGCCGCGAACGTTTCTCCCGGCGTGGTACTTCCACGCCGCTTCGAGTTTCGCTGAGAAAAGGAGAGCCGCTTGTGAAGCCGTTTCAGATGCGATGGAGGATGTCGGACACGTCGGACAAACAATTGATTTAAAGCCTGGGATACGGGACGGGTCTTTTAATGCAGTGGACGGCTCTACAGTGGACGATTACATGTTCCTACAGTACGTCAACCGCAACGTAGGTGACGACCTTAAAAGTATTCCCATGAAACGAGTCAAGTGGTTGGCGAAAGCCCTGGCGCATTACAAACACGCGCTGGTCTCTGATGCTACACGGAATGGTGTCACGCATGGACGTCTGTTTGCGTCATTGACGTCCCAATTAGCATCCGGGTACCTCGCGTCCGGCGACGTCAAGGCCGCGCAGACGCTGTTCACGTCTGTGGCGAGGGCGTACCGCAGGGAAGGGTGGGACGACTTGCTCGCGAATTCACTGATGTCCCTGAAAGAATGTCAACGAGTTCAAGGCAACAGACGTTCGTACCTGATAACCTGCCTGGAGCTCGCTGCGCTCGGTGCGGAAGGTACCACAGTGCTTGATGGCCACGACCATTTCGACGCGGATGCGGCGGCGGCTGCGGCGGAAGCGGCGCTTACAGAAGTGGGCGGTGCTACAGGAAGTTCCGAAAACAACACGATCGAAGTGTTTGGCGGGGACCTGTTTCGGGGACCTGAAACCTCAAACGGCGCGGATCGCGCCTTTCGCGTTATCGGCGGATTCAAAGCAGTACGGGCGGTGCCTGGTGAACAAACCCAGTTCACGGCTGGTGTTAAGTGGTGCCTGCCCTTCGAAGTCAACGTTGCATCAGTATCGGTTGAGTTTTCGGAAAGTCAGTACACGAGAATTCTCGACGTGAATTCAGAAAACAAAGAACGATGCCCTTCAGTTCTTACACCAAATATTTGGCACCAGATAGAGTTTGACGTGGTTCCCAGATGGGGCCACCCCGCGTGCGTCGCCGCGGTGTGCGTCACCCTGGACACAGGGATCACGTTCAGAGCGATGCTCGGGGGTGCCGGGGGAGCCGACGAAAGAAAAGCCGCAAAGTCCTCTGAGAAAAAAAATCGTCTTCCCGATTTCCTCGCTGACGTCAAAGTCGGCGTGCACGTTCTGGATCTTCACGGCGCAGCGCCGAGAGTGAGCTTACAAGCCAGTTTTGTTGGCCCCGCGCTGCTGGGCGAGGCGTGTGCGCTTTCCTTAGCCGTGGTCAGCACCGGTGATGTGCTGGACAACGTGACCCTGGGGTTCCGGGTGCGCAGTGCTGGTGCTTCGACTTCAGATTTCGAAACCGACAAAAAAGAAAATCATGAAATCGAAGTGACGTGCGATGGTATTGGTGACCCTCTAGGCGCGAGCGATAGCATCAATGTCGGGCGCATCTCCCCTGGCGTTGAGTGGCGAGGCTTGGTGTACGTCCGGCGACGAACGTTGGGGCCGCCATCGACGCTAGCGGTAGAGCTGCGAGGCGAGAAGGAGAGGGATGGTGGTGACGAAACTGAACCCTCCACGAAAACGCAGTTGGAAACCGAAATCGAAGTCCCGGTGCAGGCTCCTTTTTCTTCAACTCAAACCTCCACCGGTGAGTTTAGGACGCACGCGTTGTGTTTCCCCGGGGACGGATTAGGAGTAGAGAATACGCGTGTGTTCACGAAAGTTCGTGTAGGTGGGAGTTCTTCACGGTTGGCAGTCACGGGCGTCGGCGACAAATCCAACACCGCAAATGAAAACGGGAAAAACGTCCCCGCCGCGTTTCCACTCGCCCTGACCGAGGGCGACGAGTTTCTGGTCGTCAGCGAGTCGAAGCGAGGCGCTCCAGAACCTGCTCTGGAAGTCTCGTGGCAGAGAGCCAATGCCGTTGATGGTTCGCTTGGCACGAACACTACGGCGAAAGAAACACAAACAATACTTGACTCAGCGAAAAGTGAACCGTCCACGACTCAAAAGCCGCCTCCGTTGACGATCGCGACAAACGCGCCCGACCGAATTTTCGTCGGATCTCCGTTTCCCATGATTTGTACGTTTAAAAACGCAACACCTCAAACGCAGGTAGTACGCGTCCGTGTCACGGATGCCTCTGGGTTTGTGTTCGCAGGTGCACGGGATGAGGTGATACAGGTAGCGCCGGGTTCGGAGTTTGAAACTAGCTACAGCTGCGTGGCGCTCAAGTCGGGCGCTCTGTTGCTTCCCGAGCTGGAATGTACCGCCGTCCGGTTCGGAAAGGTTTTAACCCTTCCAAAAGTATCGAGGGCAATATACGTGGAACCATAAGGGTTATTGTGTAGCTTTAGGGTTTCTGGTTTAGGGTTTGAAATGAATTAGGGCTTCGTCTACAGTTCTAGGGCGAATACAATCGGACTTGCTACTAGAATACTCAATCACTCTCTTCACCCTCCTCCGGTTCCGGCTCGGCGAATATCGGCTTGGGCTGCGTTTTTCCGTACGCCCCCTCCGTGCGCCACGGGTTGGCTTCCGCATCTTTGGCGTGCCGTAAAATCGCCTCTCGGGGGTCATTTTGCCGCCAATTCTTCTCACCGATCATGTCGTTGTTCTTCATGATGTGCTGCGTTAACAACGTGCCGCCGGTTCTTAACGTACCGCCCAACTCTTTCGCCGGCGCTTTCGTAGCGACGGCGTCTTTCCGCCGCGCGCGTTCGCTTTGCCCTGGACCTTTCTGACCCGGCATGGGTTCTCGGAACATAGGTAGCGCGTGCGGTGTATATGCGATACTCGCTTCGTCAATTCTGACGAAATCAGTGATAGAGGTGGTGCGAGGTTTCCTACCCACGCAAGTTACCAAGCCTCTCATGCTCACTTTAGAATCGTACAGACCCAAAGTGTGTCCCGCCTTCCCATCCCCACACCCGACAAAAACCTGGTTCAGGCGCTCGTGCCACAACCCCGTGACGCAGTTCCCGGGCGTGCCTAATTTCTGTTTCAGGGACAAGGTTTTCATGTCGTACACCATAAGCGCGCCGTCGCCAAACTCGGCTCTTCCCCTCGGCGCGTCCACCCCAGTGAAGAAGTATTCGTCGTTTGGAGAAAAACCGATCGAAGTCTCGTCGTGAGCGGTTTCTAAATCGTCAAACGTTTTGATTGGAGATTTCGCGTTTCTTATGTCCCACACACTCAAGGTTCCATCTGAACACCGGCTCAAAAGTGTCGTTCCATTCTTCGCGAACGTAACCCCCGTAATCGCCTCGCCGTGCGGGTGCGCGTTTCGTACAACGTGTTTCGGCTTACTGGTGAAACTCCACCGGTTATCGACGTGCCCTTGTTGCGACGGCGGTAACACGACGCCGACGGAAGCGGATCGGTAGCCACTACCCTGGCCGTTACCATTGCCTTGCATGTTCGCCGGAAAGATCTGTATCGACCCGTCGTTTATGCCGCCGGCGATTAGGGTACCGTCCTTACTGTAAGTCACAGACGTGACTTGCACGCGCCCTGGTTTCAATAAAGTTGGCTTCAACACGGCTTGCTGGGAACCTCGAGGGTCGCCCAGTCTTTCGACAGACCAAGTGCGCATCGAGCCATCCTGACTACTAGTCACACAAACGTCGTGATCTAACGGATGCCACGCACCCCCCGTACACGGTGAACAATGCCCCTTCGTGTTTTTTAAATCCCTGATGTACATGTCGCCTTTGTCGAACTCGCCGACAGAGCGCCCGTCGCGGTCGTAGATTTTTGGTTGCGTCCCGCCGGTAACTACTAAGAAACGATCGCCGCTCGGTGACCAACTCAACGCGTGCACCGGGTACCCGTCACTTGGAGTGATTTCTCGGAACGGTTTCAGGTCGCGCTTCATGCCATTAAAGTCGTACATCCGAACGGTGTAGTCGTGCGACCCCGTTAACAGCCGCGACCCAGTGTGTTCCAAAGCGAGCGCGGAGACTACTTTTTTGTGGCCCTCGAACCGTGCCTCATCGGTGATGGGTAAACGGTCGTCGTCGTTGTCTTCGTCAATCTCGACGTCGTCGTCGTCGTCCTCGCCGTGGTGATCACTGGTGGTCGGACGTTTTGGGCCCACCGGCGCGTCGCTCTCGTCGTCCCGTGACACAACGTCTGGTCGTTTGGGGCCTTCCACGGGTTTAGATGGGCCCTCGACCGAACGTTCGTTTGGAGGACTTTGCTTTTGAGGTACCGCGTGTTTCCTCCCGCCGAACCCGCCGGGAAACATCGCTCGTAACGACGCGTCCTCGTCCTGCGCAACAGGCGCCGCCGCCTTCGGGGGAGACGGGCCTTGGCGCGCGCGTTTCGAAGGCGCAGGCGGGTCGTCCCCATCGTCAAAGAATGCGGAAGAACGAGAAGCCGCCGCAACTCTTTTCTGTCTGTCCAGTAAGTCCTGCATGCCACCACCACCACGCGCATCCATACGAGCGGCGACGTTGCGCATTGCGCGGAGCTTCGCCGTCTCCTCGTCGTCGGAGTCGCTCATCGCGGCGGCGCGGTCGCAATCGCGGCAGCGCCTCGCACGTCTGAGATCCAATAACATTTTGTCTGGCTTTAAAAAGTTTTCTTTTTATCTTCCAAGAACGACACCTCATTACGTCGTTCGCCTCTGCGCGTGGGCGCGGGCGAGATGTCGGTCTCGGCCGCCTCGATCGGGCGCGCGTATCGCGTGGGGGTCACGTGCCTGGCACGACCACCCCGTGCGCCTTTTCAGCGTCTCACGGTCCCAGCGATGGACAGCACTTGCGGAACACGTCTGGTGCGCGTGACACGAAGGTGTCGGTGGACGCAAACGTCGGCGGCGAAACAGAAACAAGGCGTAGCCCCTGCTGTGTCCACATTGGAAAGACCTCCTGATGGGGTTTGGCCTGGCCTCGATGCGTGGCGTTTGGACGGCGCTAGTGCAAACAAAGCGTGGGTGTGGGGCAAGAAGGATGCTGTCCCCGCGGACGCGGACCCGAAACATTTCGGCGACGAAAATTTGGGGAGGGTACCTCCCGGTGTGTGGGCGTCACCATTCGACACCGCATCAGTGGAGTTGACACCCTTGCCAGACACATTAGCGGAGTGCGCGGACCTCATCCTCCGAACCCCAGACCCCGCTTCGAAAGCCGCGCTGAGTCACAGGGCGTACGCAAAGTTCGTGGAAGAGTCTCATTCTGATGATAAAAAGAAACTCAGGTTGGGTGCTGCGTCGCCGCCTGACGCGCCGGCGCGCCCTTCAAAACCCGAGCTCGTCCACCCCGGATTAGTCCCGTCCCCAAAGACATGCGAATTGGGCTTCTCACAGGCCATGATGCACAACATCGCGCACATCGAGCTGAACGCCATCGACTTGGCGTGGGACACGATCGCGAGGTTCGCGCCGATGCACGAAAAAAGGTTTTCGAGTGCGAGTTCTGTTGTGTCAATTGAAGAATCTACTACAAGTAGTTCCTCCAAACGCTTCACCGGCCTCCCCGATCAGTTTTTCCTCGATTTCGCGCGCGTCGCGGACGACGAGAGTAGGCATCTAGGGTGGTGCTTACAGCGCTTGAGTGAGATGGGCATTCAATACGGCGATATACCCGCGCACAACTTGTTATGGGAGGGCGCGGAGAGCACGAGCGATTCCATCACGGGGCGGCTCGCGGTGGTGCCGTGCATGCAGGAAGCCCGGGGCCTGGACGCAGGCCCTCGGTTGGTGTCGAAATTAAGAGGCAGATGCGATAATAGAAGTGCTGATATTATTCAAAAAATATCAACGGAGGAATTAGCGCACGTCGCGGTGGGCGTGGTTTGGTTCAGGGAGATGTGTCGAGTGTTGGACGTCTGTCCTAAACAAACCTTTCTGGCGCAAATTAAACGACACGCGCCTGAAAGTTTGAGAGGGCCGTTTAATCATGTCCACAGAGTCGAATCCGGATTAGACCCGGAGTGGTACTCCGTGCCCGGAATAGACGACAAGTACCGGATGGGACACGAGTTTTTGGGAGAACACGTCACGCAAACCGACGATACTTTGCCAGAGGCGCTGATTGAACGACTCCGGGAACAACTAAGATTCGAAGGAGTCACGGAGTTTTAGGAATTATTTTTGTGGTATTAAAAAATCAAAGGGCTTCTCTCCAGAGTCCCTGTGTCTTCGCTGTATCGCATCCACACCCACCCGAGTTACGCCACGGTAACGGTCTCATCTGACCCCTCATCCACTTCGTCAACAACGCTGTCCACTGCGTTTTCAAACTCTTCCGACTCGTTCTGGAACATGTGTCCCATTTTCTGGCGCTTCGTTTCGATGTACTTTTTGTTCTCCAGCGTGATCGGCGCGAATAAAGGCACCCGGCTCACAATCGTCAAACCGAAACCCTTCAGCCCGTGGTACTTCGCGGGGTTGTTCGTCATGAGCTTGATTCCCTTTACGCTCAGGTCGTTCAGAATGCTCGCGCCGACGCCGTACTCCCTGGAGTCGACCGGCAAACCTAAATCCTCATTCGCCTGCACCGTGTCCCGTCCCTCGTCCTGGAGGTTGTACGCCCTGAGCTTGTGCCCCAGCCCTATCCCTCTTCCCTCCTGGCCCCGCAAATACACAATCACGCCCCTGCCCTCCTTCGCAACTTTCCTCATCGCCATGTCCAGCTGGTTCCCGCAGTCGCACCGCGCGGAACGGAAGATGTCCCCGGTGAGGCATTCGGAGTGCACGCGCACGAGCGTGTTGTCGCCGGACGCCGCCTCCGCGTTGTCGCCGTACACGAACGCGACGTGCTCGATGCCGTCCACTTTGGATGTGTACGAAACCGCGGTGAAGTTGCCGAACGCAGTAGGGAGCCTGGCGGACGCGGTGCGCTCGACTAACACCTCGCGCTTGCGCCTGTAGCGGACCATGTCTGAAATCAACACGAGCTTCAAATCGTGCTTCTCCGCGAAAATCTTCAAGTCGGGAAGCCTCGCCATCGATCCGTCGCTGTCCTTGACGATCTCACACAGCACACCAGCGGGGCCGCAACCCGCCATCCTGGAAAGGTCCATCGCCGCCTCCGTGTGCCCCGTGCGCTTCAGCACGCCGCCCTCTCTGTACCGGAGGGGAAATACGTGCCCCGGGCGGACGAAGTCGTCCGCGGATGCGTCGGGGGATCCCAGCTGGGCGATTGTTTGCGCGCGCTCGCCCGCGGATATTCCAGTCGTAGCGGTCTTCAAGTCAACCGACACGGTGAACGCCGTGCGCATCGCATCCTCGTTCTCCTTGTTGCTGACCATCAAAGGCAAGTTCAGCTTGTCCGCGGTCTCGTTCTCCACGGAGACGCACACCAGGCCGCTGGAGTGGCGGATCATAAAATGCATCGATTCCTGCGTCATCTTGTCCGCCGCGCCGATTAAGTCACCCTCGTTTTCGCGATCTTCGTCGTCCAGCACGACGACGAACTTGCCAGCCGCGACGTCCTCTAACGCGCTTTCGATTGAGGCAAACCCTGGGGTGGGTTTATCGGGGTCTAAATCAGCCACGTCCGCTTCGGGGTGCCACGACGGGACACTGCATGGCCGGAGCGCTTGTTTGGAGCGGGTCATCGACGTCGACACGGAAGGCACGACCCTCTGGGCGTGGAAGCCCGCGGAGGTGGGTCCACCGGGGCCTTTGGCGAAGCACGTGACGCACGAACTGGCGCGGCGAGGCGCGACCCTGCCGGGCTTAGCGTGCACCACCGCCGCCAGCGCGGAGTTCATCGTGAAAGCGGACATCTCGAGATGGGCGCTGCGAGCTGTCCAATCTCTTAATCCTCCGACCTGGCGAGTTTCTTACGATGCGCGTGTCACGAGCAAAGCGCGGGTGGACCGAGCGTACAAGCGTGCGTGTGCAGGAAGATTCGCGTTCCGAAGACGGAGTGCGACGGTACGTGTGGAAACGCGCTGCGCGGGTGAAGTGCGGGGCCGTGAGGTCGAGCCCGCCGCACACGCTTTCGGAAGACTCTCGACCTTTTGACGGCCGAGATCTCCCCCAATTCCACTTTTCGGCCGCGTTTGGGTAAAGCTCCGACTAACAACTCTGTGGCAATTAACTCGGATAAGGACGATTTGGCAGAATGAGAAATTTTTTTGTTTTTTTTTGTGCCGGAGACGTTCTTTCCCCCTCGCATTTTCATTTCCACGTAACAACGAGGCGCGCGACCCCCCATGGCGTCTCCCGGCGCGTACGCCTCGCCGCTGCGGGAGAACCAGGTTGGTTTATTCGGCGACGGCGCTAATCAACCACCGACGCCGCCCACCAACGTCCGCGTCCTAATCGCACAGAAGGAGAAGGTACGGGACGAAATGATGAATGCAATGCGAAGCGCTCCAATGTGTTTCCGAGACACGTCCGTGTGGTGTCGTACGAAGCGAAAAGACACGCATGTAACTTCTATCAACGTCTCCCTAACCCCCCCATGCACCCCCCCACTTCAAATATCAACTTCACAGGAGCTCGTGGCGCTTTCCGAGCAAAGGCTGAACCAGCTCAACGCGCGGGCGGTTGACATCGAGGAGCGTTTGAAAGGCAAGGAGGTTGAGCTGGCGCAAACCAGGACGCAGTTCCAGCAGCTCACCGCGGATTTCCGGTACAACTTGAAGCTGTTAGAGGACAGAGATGCTGAACTGGAGCGCTTAGATGGCACCGTCGCCGTGCACAGAGCCGCGTGCGACAAAGCGGAGCAGAACCTAGCGCACGCGCGTAGTTTGGTGAATGAGAAGGACTCCGAGTTGCGACGGCAAAAGAGCAGAGTGGGCGAACTCGAAGCGTACCACGCGGAGAAGGTTGAGCGGCTACGGAAACAAACAGACGAAGCTAGGTACACGCGGGATGACCAGTTACAGCGTCAAAAAGACGATTTCGCCAATTTGGAAAGGCAATTAGTGAGACAAGTAGAGGAACAGAAAGCGGCCATCGAGTTGGAGCGAAAAGAATTAATCGAGAAGAACGAAAAGTTGGTCGCTGAAAAAATCCAAGAAACAGAAGTTCCGGTTAATAATTTGAGAAGGGAGCTTTCGGATGAGAAGGCGCAGACGCTTGCGATTGCGGCTGAGCTTGAAGCCTGGCGAACACGAGAGGAGAACACGCGGAAGGAGCTCGCAAAAAGCGAAGCCGCGAAGCGCGCAGCGGAGGCGAACGCGATTGAAGTTTATGAGAAACTTTCAGAAACAGAAGCGCACGTCGGAGTGCTGCGGGACGAGGTTGCCGAGTTACGCGCGTTCAAGGAACTGGCGCCTGAGCAAGCGACTGAACAGGTTCAAGCTGCTATTCGTGAGTTCGAGACGCAGGCGTTCGCGAGACGGGACGAGGAGTTTAAGAACCGGGAAACGGAAACGGACAGGCTGCGGGCGAAGATTAAGATGCTGGAACAGGCATTGGAGAAGGAGAAGAAAAATAAAAATAATAAAAAGCCGGCCTCGAGTTCGCGGGTATCCAAAGAAACCAAAAAGCAATCAGAAGACGAGTCCGAGGACGACGCGGACAGAGATACTCGAGGCACCCAAGGGGTACCCTCCTCGTCTTCAAAAAAAAATGTAAGGAAGAAAGGGTCTCTTTCGAAGACACCCAGGCGCGTTACTATTCGCGAAGCGTCCAGCGACGACGACGACGTCGCGAGTTCTTCGCAGAGTTCGGACAGCGGGTCACAGTCCGAATCCGACGAGTCTCAGAAACGGAAATCGAAAAGCAAAAAGAAACATGGTAAAAGGAGATCGGGAGCTGCTCGAAGTGATGACCTCGGATACAGCCCCAACCCCATCATGTCTCCCACCCCCAATGAGCTCACCGCTCCGCCATCCATCGGCAAGGAAAAACCAGAAGCCGTGTTAGCGGCGTCCGCCGCCGCCGCTGCTATCGCCGAGATGGAACACAAAATCAAAGTGCGCGATTTGCGTCGCAGAGGCGACGATCTGCACAACGTCAGCATCTCTTCCTCGCAAGTGGAACGCATGTGGAGCGCGTTGCCCCCCCGAGTGCCGCAAATCTCTAGTAATCACATGCTATCGAAAGAGGATATAGAAATCGCGGCAATGCGCGCGGTGGAAGCGGCGCTGAGCAGAAGCAGGTTGAGCGGTAGCGACAATCCAGTGAGGGTGGAGCTCAAGGTGAACGGCGAGGAAGCTGAGGAGGTTGACCCCGAAAACGTCTCCCCTCGCACCAAGCTTAAAAACGCGAAGAAAGTGGTGGAGGCGAGCAGCAGCATGGCGGTGCTGGTGAGGAAGAAAAAAGCAACAAAGCCGAGGTTGCCTTTGGTTTCGACGTCTAAAGTCTCGTCACCCGTTCACGTCACGTTCGGCAAAAAAAAAAAAAACCCAAGCAGTTTAGCGGCCACGGAAGCCAGGGAAGTGCGGTTGTTGAATGAGTTAGAGGGCAAGGTTGCGGCGCTGTCCGGGGGGCGAATCAGGAGCGGTAGAAGCACGATAAGAAAGGCACTGCGGTGATGAGTTTTTTGTCATATTTATTTGTGCAATTACATTCCTTCCGCTCAGCTCAATCTCCCGTCCCCCTCCTCTACATCTTGAGCGCCTTTTGCTTTTTCGTGGCTTTGCGCATCTTCGCGTGTTTTGCGATTGTTTTCGGGTTCGTGACTTCCGCGTAGATGATCCCGGTCCGTTTCCGGTTGTCCTCCTTTTGTTGTTTCTTCGCCGCACGTCGCTCGTGCTCCACTTTTCGCTCCGCACGCGCTTCATCGGCTTTTTCCTTCATCGCCTCTTGGAACTGCTTCTTCGCGGCTTTCTCTTTCATACGCTGGTCCCATGTGGTGGTGCCCCCGGTCTGGGGTTTCATAAAACTCGCCGCCCTTTGCTTCGCGGGCTGTTTCCACGACCGTCCAGAAGCTTTGCCCACCACCTGCGTGTACGTAGGCCGGCTCGCTTTTCGCAACCGCGAAACTTCGTGCTCATCGACCATCTCGTCATCCTCCAACCCGTGCTCCTCTACCTCCCGGACGCGTTTACGACTCGGCCGTCCCGCCGCGAAACCGCGCATCTCCGCGCCCGTAATGAACGTCTCCTGCGCGGGGACCCACGGCTCCTCGGTGATCACGATGGGCATCGTGCACGAGTCGGAGGGAACACGCGATGAAGAATGCGTCGGCGGCTGGCGGCCGCCAGCGCTTTCTTTGTTTTTTTTTCATTTTTCTGGCCTCCCGATTCCTTTGCTTTTCTCCAATGCGTGGTCTGGTGTTGTCCCTCGTTTTAATAAACTGTTGACGGTCTGTGGACTAGTTCCGCCATCGTTGACCGAATCTGTCTTTCTTTCAGAGCCCCTGAGAGCCCCAGGCGTTGCAAATATCGAGGAAGGCGGCTCCTCGGCTCCCGCGGCTGTCACTGCTGGCAGGCGCGGCTTTGGTGTCCCGCAGGTCGGTGCGTGGGATCCGTGGGGAGTACGATGTTCGCACGAGCCGCGGCGCGTGCCGCGCGACGCGGATGGTCCGCGAGGGTAGGCGCCGTGGAGACGAGTTCGACGAGTTCTCCAAATGGCGTTCGAGCTGCGCAGAGGACGCTCTTAGCGACGATGGCGACGGTCCCCCTGGCGATGGAGGCGGGAAGCCAGTCCGCGACGTACAACACCGCGATGCTCAGCCCTGATGATTTGCGACGCATCGCACACGACTTGGGCGCGAAGAAACGCACGAGGATTGAAGGCCCGAACGTCCCACGCGCCAGGGCGGTGCTCGTGCCTCTTTGCCACGACGAGGAAACTGGTGCGCCGCACGTGCTGTTCACGGTGGCGCCTGATGACTTCGGCGCCCCTCACGTTGGTTTCCCCGGTGCACCAATCGCGCGAACCGTGCGTCCCAGGGATGCGCACTCCGTGTCTGCGGCGATAAAAGACGCGTTTGATGTGCTCGGGTTGGACGACACGAACGCTGACTCGGAAGATTTGGGAGCAGCTGACTCGTCAGATTCGCAATCGATGTACTCGCAGCTTGAGATTCTCGGCCTCTCATCTGATTGCCCGGATGTTCCGAAGCAAACAGCGGTCACCCCAGTGGTGGGGTATTTAGGCACCCTGGACGTCACGAAACTGCAACAGAAAGCAAAGAAAAGAAGTATAACCGAAAAGTCCCCGACGTTGATGGCGATGAAGCTGGACGATTTACTTTCGCGAGAATCCGTCGATGCGCGCGTGGTGCCGGGCGTCGGACCAATGCCCGTGTTCAACGCCACGACGACCCCTACACGCCCGCTACAGATATGGGGACTCACCGCGCAGATTCTACACGGCGTGATGCGAGTCGTGGTCGGACCGCGAACGGAATACGCCGAGGCGCTGTACGGCCCGTTCACGCGACGGAGCAGGTCGGCGTAAAAAGGTTTTAATATATTCTTTACTACGAATTGCACTTCATTCATCTACTGTCAACGTATTACTGCTATCTCTTCTTGTACGTGCACGCCTTGAGCGGTGGCCAGTTTACGTTTTCCGGTCGATCAGAAGTTGACTTGACCAACCTGCAGGTGAAGAACATTTTGTTTTTCGTATCCACCGATCCCTGAAGTTTAAATCCAAGCTTAGTCGCCGCCGTAATAAACGAATCGATCGACGCCACGCCCGTGCTCCCGTCGAACCGGCTCTTCACCTCCGCAATCCAGCACACCCCGCCGGGTTTCAAAACCTGATTTTTATTTAAGAGGGAAGAATGTGCGAGAGACGAGATATGTGTCAGTTTTCGTAAGAACAGAGAAGCATCGAACACATACAAAATCTTTCGAAAGAAAAGAAAAACTGTCGGGGCTTCGTCCAACCGGTGGGCTCATTGTGATCACCCGTCGGTGAAAGGGAAGCGGCCGTCTTTATGCTCTGGCGTGACTTGAATAATACGCGAAGGTCACTGACAGACCAACGCGCGAAGACTGAAGCGCGCCCTGGGAGGAATTTGTCGGAAGGAAAGAAAAAAAACAAAAAAATTCCAACGTACCCTGTGCGCTTCCTCCATGAACTTCCCGTAGTCGGTCCCCATCAGTGACAAGGAGAACACGGCGATCTCCACTGAGTTATCCCCTAGCGGCACGTTGGCCATGTTACACGCTAAAACGCCTTCCGCTTCGGACTCAAGGTCAAACGAGTGCACCGTTTTTTGCGGCGCTCGTCGGGCAAGCTCGGCGTCGCCGCACCCGAAATCGGCGACCGCCAACGTCTTGGGTTGCGTCTTGAGCCACTTCAGGCACGCATCCACCGGTCTTACGGGCCACTCTTTCGTCTGTTCCCGGAACCCCGCGTGGTAAGCGCTGAACATCCCGGGTTCATTTTCGACCATCGCAAGCGCCTTGTCACCGGTCGTCGTGTACAGCGCTTCGTTCAGCATCCGGAACTGCCCGCCGCTCAGCTTGGCGCGCATCTTGTCCACCAAGCTGAGCTTCTTATTAGGTTTGGAGGCTTTGAATTCAGGATTAACAGGTGGTGCATCATCCTCTGAATCCTCTGAATCATCGTCGTCTTCTTCTCCCACCTCCCGCAAGTCATCCTCCGAGTTACTCTCTGAGTCCTCCATCTCTGAGTCCTGCATCTCTCGATCGGACTCCATCTCATCCTCATCCATCTCCTCATCTTCCTCATCGCTCTCCGCGAACGCCGCGTCTAGCGCCGCGTCTTCGTCCGAGTCCACAGAGATCTCATCGTCGTCGACGTCGCTGCTGAACTGCTCGCCCCAGTCACCGGCGCCCGCTTGCATGTCATCGCCAGACATAGGGTCACCGGACTCGGATTCCTCGTCAGATTCTTCGGATTCTTCAGAAGCGCCTTCGCTGTCTGATTCGGATTCCGCTGCGGCTGCTCTCAACGCGGCGGCTTGGCGCTCCAGCGCCTCCGCGGCTTCCCTCTTCTCCCGTTTCGCTTTGGCCTTGGCGGACTCTTCTGAAGGACTCTTCACAGTGACCTTACCATTGACGTTCTTTTGCTTGTTATCAGTTTTCTCAGTCACGCCTGCTTTCGCGTCCTCCGCTTCTTTCGCGAGCTGCGCCTTTTCGCGTCGCTCTTTTCGTTTCGCGTTTTTCCCAGCCCGCCCTTCGCCCGCTTCTTTTTCGTTGTCGGTTTTGACGAGCGCGCTTACCCCCGCCGCGGTGCCGACAAGAAGCTTCGCAGGCAAGACCTTTGCCGGCATGTCCACGGGAAGCCCTTTATCTAGACGTGCATCCTTGCGCTTCTCCGCCGCCCTCGCGCGTTTCTCGGCGGCGCGTCTGCGCCTTCCCAGAACTTTCCCCGAAATATTTTCGTCATTCACGTCGCCGTCCGCTTCCACCGCGGCGGCGTTCAGCGCCGCATACTTCTGCCGTTTCGCCTCCCTCCGTTCATCGAACCGCTCATCCTCCAGCTTCTTCTTGTCAGCTTCGCTGCCGAAACGCATGTCGACCTTTTGCTTCTTCTGCGGGCGTTGCGGCTTTTTGCGGTTGATGACGGGTTCTGTGGACTTTTCCTTCTTTTTTATCGAGTTGCTTTTTGCTTCACTCGATGGAGTCGCCTTGCTCTGCTTCTTCGCAATCCCCTTACCCTTCTCCTCGCGTTTCGTTTCCCTCACGGATTGCTCTCCTTGCCAGTCGTACGTTCTCGAAGCTGGGCCGGACTTGCCCATGGACCCCTTGCCGTCGTTGCCGAACGACGGAACCGACATCGGACCGTCATTTCCGGAGGCGGCGGCGGAAGCATCCCTTTGACGCTTCTCGCCCGTCTTTGTGCCGCCAGGTGACGCCCCACTCGCCGACCCCTTCTTTCCCTTCTTCCCACTGAACTTGGGCTTCATCGTGGGAGGCCCCAGGGGGGTGCGCAGAGGGTAGTGAGGACCAAGAGTCAAGGGCCTTCTCTCGGAAGTACCGCCGACCAAATGTTGCTGGAGGCAAATCTGCTGCACCCGCAACACCCGCGTGTGCGTGCATGGGGCCGCGGGCTCGGATATCGAGATGTACTAGCATCTTTCGATCGCTTCTCGTCCCGCAGAACACCCCGCACACCGTACATCTCACCCACTAATCGTGATGTCTCTCCCCGTGGAAGGGAGCACCGTTCTTGTCACCGGCGGCGCCGGGTACATCGGCTCACACACGTGTTTGCAGCTCCTTGAAGCCGGATGCAAAGTCGTGGTGGTGGACAACCTCGACAACAGCTCGGAAGAGTCACTTAGACGTGTCAAGGAGCTCATCCCGGGCAAGGCGGAGAACCTGTCCTTCCACAATTGCGACATCCTGGACGAAGCCGGACTCGATAAGGCGTTCGCGGCGCAAAAAGTCGACGCGGTGATTCACTTCGCGGGCTTAAAGGCCGTGGGCGAATCCGTCGCCAAGCCGATGCGGTACTACAGCAACAACATCGCTGGGACGGTGACTCTCGTGGCGGCGATGGAGCGCGCGGGGTGCAAGTCAATCATCTTTAGCTCGTCCGCCACGGTGTACGGCGAACCCGCCACGGTGCCGTGCACCGAGGACTTCCCCACCGCCGCGCTGAACCCGTACGGCCGCACGAAGCTGTTCATCGAACACATGTTGACTGATTTGCAAGCCTCCGACGCGCAGTGGCAAGTCGTGCTTCTCCGGTACTTCAACCCCGTTGGGGCGCACCCTTCAGGGCGCATCGGCGAGGACCCCAAGGGCATCCCCAACAACTTAATGCCGTTCGTGCAGCAAGTCGCGGTGGGACGGCGGCCCCAGCTCTCCGTGTACGGCGACGACTACCCCACGTCCGACGGGACTGGGAAGCGCGATTACATCCACGTCATGGACCTGGCAGACGGACACGTCGCGGCGTTGTGCAAAGTGCGAAAGGACGAGGACTGCGGATGCATCACTGTTAATTTAGGCACCGGCACGAGCACATCAGTGCTGGAACTCGTGAACTCGTTCGCCAAAGCGTCGGGGAAGGAAATTCCCATGCAAATCGTGGCGCGCCGGCCGGGGGACGCGGCGGAGGTTTACGCGAAAACGGACAGGGCGCTGGAAGTTTTGGGGTGGAGCGCGAAGAACTCAATCGAACAGTGCTGCATCGACCAGTGGAAGTGGGCGTCAGAGAACCCGTACGGGTACGGAGGGCCAGAGTGAGGGGTGATGAGTGAAAAGTAAGTGAAGTTGCGACTGAGAGAGAGACGAAGTGAGCGTCTAGACAGCTGTGTGAATCGAAAATATCGTGTTGCTTTTCTTGGAAAATCTGTCGTTCCGGAACGAAGCCGCGGGCGGGCCCCCCCTTATTCGATTTTCGTATCCGACGAGTACGTCGAGTACGCCAGCTACTCTCGTCCGCACGTCTGGACACCAACGGTGCGTGTTCCATCCGATACGTATTCCTCGTGTTTGTATTCGAGGTCGACAAAGTGCGCGTGTTTCGCTACGCGCGATACGCCACGCTCGCGATCGAGGCGTGTGTTGGTTTTTGTCGGTCGGATCCGACCGACACGGAAGGCACCGGCGGTTTCACGATTCTTGGCCCGACCGACTCCGCACTCTGACGTTCGCTGACCCATATCGCCGCCTTGTCAATGTCTTTCCGTATACTCCCCTGATACATCATCGCAGACACAAACGTCGTATGGGATCCGGTCGCCAGCTGGACGACGACACTGCTGGCGGATCGAACAACGTCGATATCCTCGCCATGCTCACCGCGGCCTCTTCCGAGAAGGGTCCTGGCGGCAGCAAACGCCCCCCGCCTGGCTTTGAAACGAAAGTAGTTGCGACAAGTACTGAAAACGGCGATACACAGAGTCCTCGCAAGGACCGGAAACCGCGGTCTGGACCGCGAAGCACGCCCGGAGACGGTACCCCCGGCCGAGGTCGCAAAGCAAACGATGGTGAATCTTCCCAGAGAAGAGGAAGTGCCAACAAATCAGAACGCGGACCCAGAACCCCGAACAACAACAAATCAGACTCGCAAATGACCACGAAGGAGCTGCTGGAGCAATCAAGGTCGTTACCGAAACGCCAGCTGTGGGTCGTGCGCGTCCCCGCGCCTCCCGCGGACGACGACACCGAGTTACAGATCGCGACGAAGGAACAACGAGTGTTGAAGCTGACGGCGACCATCGACGATGCGATGGAGAAGCTATCAAACGCAAAAGCAATCAGAGACGAAGCCAGGGAGGCCATTGCACCCGTGCGAGAACAACTAAGGGAAGTGAACGACGAGTTGCGTGAGAAGCAGGTGGACATGAAGCCGCTGTTGGCGGTGGTGAGCGCGTCGAACGCCAAGGCGAATGAAGTCAAGCAGATGGGTCGCGAGTTGAAGGGTGTCTCAACGGAGCAGGCGCTGGAGGACCGCTTGGACGACTTGGAACACAAGATGTCACACGAACCTTTGACTGTGTTGGAACAGAAAGCTGTGCTTCGCGAAATCCAAAAGCTGAAGGAAAAAAGGTGCGATATCCAGAACCTTCAGGGGAAGCGAGACGAAATCGAAGCGAGTTTGTTTGACCGGGAAACCGCTGCGAGCCGATTAAAGCTGATGCGATCTTTATGCGACTTCATAAAAGTTCGGCAAACCGAGGTGAAGAAGCTGTTTGACCACTACAAGAAGGTTGCTGACGCTGCGGATGAGCAGGCGAAGGTCGCGAATGAAAGAAGAGCGGCTGCCGCGGATGAGCGAAGGACACTCACGGCTGAGTTGCGAACGTTGCGGAAACTTGGGGCCAGAGACCGCGGGGAGTTTTACCGGTCCAGGCGAGTGGTGAGCAAAGCGCGCGAGCTGGTGAAGAAAGGCGACGTCGCGGAGGCTGAGTCGCTGTGCATGGAACAAATGGAACACGTCCACGCACGACTTGCGATGGACGGCGAGTACCGGAAAGAGTACGTCGAGGGGCTTGTCCGGACCAAATTAGAACGAGCGGCTCAGAAGGATAAAAAGACGGAGGAGTTGAAAAAGACCGAAGCGGAGGAGGACGCGAAAAAGCAAAGCGCCAAAAAAGCAAAGGATCTTGAAGCGGAACAAGCTGCGAAGGAAGCTGCTGTTGCTGCGAAAGAGGCGTCCAAGGCTGCCGCGAAGGCAGCGAAAGAAGCACAGAAGCAAGCAGAGCTGGAGCTGAAACGCCAGGAAGAGGACCTGAAGGCGCAGGCGTTGGAACAAAAGGCGATTGCGAAACAAAACAAAATCGCCACTGCGCCTGTTTTGGAACCCGGCGTCCTGCAGCTGGCGCGCATGGCGCAGGCGGAGGAGGAGCGAGTTCAGCTGGCAGGAGAAGGTAATAGTGTTGTTGAACTCACCGAAACAACTTCCTCGGAGGACCCCGCTGCTGTCGCGAAGCGGAAAAAGAGAGCGGAGAAGAAGGCGCGGAAGAAAGAAAGTAAAAGGGAAAAACACGAAGGCGAATTCGCGAGCGGGTCGGGAGATGCACAGGTATCGCCGTCGACTCCACTCGTGTCGGAAGAGGAGCCGATCGTGTCGGAAGAGGAGGTTGCGTATCTATCGGAGCCCGAGCCTGAGCCGATGTTCGTTGCGAAGCCGGCTCCGTCCATAGAGGTGGAAGAGAGACATGAGAGCTACGCGACAAGTAACGTAACTCGTACCTCGACTCAACTGAAATCCAAGCCTGTGGGCGTTCTCCGGCTCACGGACGACCAGCGCGGCTGGGTCGCGATCGCGCTTCTTTTGGTCGCCATGGCGATTTTTTCCATGGCCAGCGGGTACAGACTGGAAGTAGTCCGGGTGTGAAGCACGGAGGGGTATTAGAACGGGGAGAGACAGACAAGACAACACGTATGTCGGGCATGACAATACGAAAACAAAACTTTTTCGACTTTTTATCGTCAGTCCCGTTTTGTGACAAAGTTGCTTCATCATTTTGAAAAACGCTCAGTCCGCCCCGCACAACGTCGTGATGCGGGCGGCTCGTGCGGCTCGGCAGGCGGAGGCTTCACCCGAGCGCGCTGATGTCGACACTTTGTTCGGCAAGATGTTCGACGCCCTGGAGTCCTCTCTGATGGAGCCCTCGGGTTCGGGTTTCGGCTCGTCCGATGTGCGGTTGAAAAAAGCCACGACCGGTGATGAAAGCGAGTCGTTCGAGTCGGCTGAGGCCATGTTGGACCACGTGTGGCGTGTACGCGTGGCACACGACGAACAGGCGCGACACGACCGAAGGGTTGATACCATCCAAAGCTCTCTAGACAAACTGAAACGAGAACGGGATGCTTTCGAGAACCAAATCCGCGCATCTTTAGCGCGAGTGGTGTTAGAGGAAGAATCGTTGGTTGGGATTGCTTTGCACAACGCGGAAGCACTTACGATAAAAGCCGAAACTCAAGTAGGCAATGTAATCGGCCAGTCGTACGAAGAAGCAGCAGAAAAAGCGAGAGGACACCTTGCTGACGCGGCACAAGCGTCGAATGCACTGAAAGCAGAAGTAGACGCGAAACATCTCATCGCGTTTGCGGGAACATTCGCGACGAGTTTTTCAGACGAGTCCTTAACTGTCAAGCCAGGGAAGGACTTGGCGGTCGCACCGATTGTAAAATTGCTTTCAGAAACTATAAAGGGTAACTCGAGACTTATGGTCACTGGGGTGGTTGACTTGAGTTATACGGGCGATGCATCAACCGGGACCGCGTCACCCGCGGCGGTGCGCAAATTCCTGGCGGAATATTCATCTAATTCGTCAAAACAAAAACAAAAACCGAAAAATAAAAACGAAAAGCCTCCGAAGAACCTTCAGAACCTTGCACGGTGGAGCGTGTGTGTCCTACCCGTGGGTGGTGCTGACCAGGAAGTATTCCGGACGATCACGACCGCGATGCGCAAAGGCATAAGGCTTTCCCCTCCGAATGGAGATGCAGAAAACGTGTCTAAATCCAAATCTCTTCGCCGGCCGCAAAGCACGGGAAATCGAGCCACGTTTATTGCACCAGAAGAGGACGATATGCACGGTGTCGACGATATAGACAGTCTCCATGGCGACGATGACGATACGCTCGGTGTTAAGAATGCCTTACCAACATCTCCCTATCCCTCCGAAACGCGTCTCGCGTCCGGGGTTGTATCTCGGCGACGAGAGGCTGAGAAAGATGATTCGAAAAATTATAATTTGGACCCGCGCATGTTCGCGCTGTACGACTTTGAAAGCGGAGAGAGTGAGGACGCGAACCAAGTCCGATGTGATGACGAATCGTTTCGATTAAGGCGCGTGGCGAACGTAGGGCACCTTTTGAGGGTTTTGAGGGATGCAAGCGACAGATCAGTTAGTCACAACCGCGGCGCGCGGTTGCGTCTGTGTTTCCTGGAGACGCCGAAAGTTTCGAAACTGGAGAGTAACTCGTCGAGATTCGTGGCGCTGAGTGACCGGGATGTCGCACACCTCGCGTCCGTGTACCTGGACGCAAGGAAATGGCACGATTCGGGTAACGCGGGAAACAGACACGCGCGAGAAGGAATAAACGACGCACAAAGCGCGTGGAACAAATGGTGGTCGAGTTACTCGGAAATAAATAGCGAAGATGAGTCTCAAGGAGGCGTGTCGCTGGTTTTGGTGTACGACGAATCGAGCGCGGTTGCGTTGGCGAGTGATGATTCTTTATCCGACAGTCCAGGTAAGTTAGACGACAAGTCATCACAACTGGGCAAAGCAAATCAGCCGAAAACGAAAACAGTCAAGCCCGCGTTCGTGGCGTGCGTGCAGTGCGCGTCGGCGAAGAGCAAAAAACGAATAATAAATCACGACGGACATGTGACGAATACTATAAACTTGCAGAGCAAAGCGTCTTCCTCTCCGGAGCTAACCACTTCCGATGTTGCGGGTTATATATCTCAAGCGGCTGTCGAGTCGTCAATAGAGCTGGCCGGGGACCAAGGCCGTGCGGATCGGTTTCCTCGCGTCGGCGCGAGGGTTGGTGAGAGTGGGTTTTTTTTGGAAAGCACCAATGTCGAGCGACTGGCGCGAAACGACTGCGAGAAAAATCTCGCTGCGCCGCGCGATTGGGCCGCTCGGGATGCGGAGCTGGATGCCGCCGCAGAGGCGCTGGATGACGCGGAGGTCGCGCTGGAGTTTCTGAGGGTCAAACGCGGGAAAGGGAGAGAAGTGTTTCGAGAGAGGAACGAATGATATAGGTAGAACTGTGTTCGTTGCAAAAATACACGATGCCACTTGTCGGTCACCTGCTCATTCTGCACTCTTTCTCGGATAGGTTTTCCGTTCCTTCGCGCGCCCAGTCTCACCCGCGCTCGGGCGATGGCGCGCCCCTCCGCCGCGCCGGCGGCTCTGGACGTCCATGCGGTCGCGACCGCTGTGACGGTGACGCTTTTCGTGCTCATTGTGGCGCACTTCGTACTCCAAGCCCTTGTTCGTTCGTTGAAATCGATCGTGCTTTGGCACAGACGAGCGTTCGTGCTTCGCGCCGCGCCGATGGCGCCGGGGTACATGCCCTTCATCGGCCACACTGTCCCGCTGTTCAAAGCCGTGGGCAACTACCCGTGCACGTGGGACTTGTTCGCGACGTGGGCTTCTAAAACGGCGCCGAAGCCGGTACGGGTGCAGATCTTCACCAGGCACTGCGTGGTGATCGCGGATCCGAGCACGATGAAAAGAGTGATGTCTTCGAACATGAAAAACTACGCCAAGGACACGGAGTTTTCCTACGCCCCTTTCCTTGAGATTTTGGGCAACGGGCTGGTCACGTCAGGCGGCGACGAGTGGAAAAAAATGCGAGGACACATTTCAAAAGCGCTACGAGTGGACATTCTGGACGAAATCATCGCCATCGCCAACCGGGCGGTTGGGAGATTGTGCGCAAAATTGGATCAATTGAAAAACACGAATAAAAAGATTGACATGGAAAACGAATTCAGATTGTTAACGCTGCAAGTCATCGGGGAGGCTATTTTGAGCCTTCAACCGGAAGAAAGCGATACGCTGTTCCCGTCCTTGTATCTGCCGATCATGGACGAGTGTAACGCGCGTTCGTTGTCGCCGTGGAGAGCGTGGCTTATTGCGTCACCCGAGTGGTGGCAGCACAAATCGCGCGTCAAACAACTCGACGCCGCTATCATCAACATTGTACGAAAAAGGTGGCGGGCGAGGCAGAGTCGCGGGAAAGGTGAAGAAGTACCTGATGACATTTTGGAAAGAGTATTGGAGCCCGTTGACCCTAAAACCTACGGCTCCTCAATCGAAACACAGCTGTGTTTCGAAATCAAAACGTTCCTGTTGGCGGGGCACGAAACCTCAGCTGCGATGTTAACCTGGACGCTGCACGAGTTGAGTATCGCGAACGAGAAGATGCAAAAGGTGAAGACCGAGTGCGATGCGATTTTCAAGCCATTGAATTTGACCACTCTGCCTTCTCGCGACGCTGTGAACAGCTTGGAGTACACCTTGGCGTGCTTGAAGGAAACGTTGAGGCTGTACAGCGTGGTGCCGGTGGTCACTAGGGTGGCGGAGCAGGATGACGACTTGGGGGGCGTTCGCGTTCCCGCCGGGACCACGATCATCATGTCCCTGCAAGGCGTGCACCACCGGCCTGATATCTGGTCTGACCCTTTGGACTATAAACCGGACCGGTTCACGGATCCCGATTTCGACGAAAACGAGGGGTTCAAGTTCCTTCCGTTCATTCAGGGGCCCAGGAACTGTTTAGGGCAGTACCTCGCGATGTTGGAAGCGAGAGTGGTTTTAGGAACGCTCGTGTCTCGGTACGACTTTACAGTCGCTCCAGGGCACGATAACGGGAAGAAACACACGAAAGCCATTCCCATCGCGCCCGCGAACGGGGCGTGGTTCATGGTGAACTAACAAGGGGTGTGGTGTTGCTATTATGCTATTATATCACTATCGATGACTAAGGTAGTCTATTAATTTGGAGTAAGATTCGAGAAGAAACTTTCTTTTCGGTGTCCCTCAAGTCTACTGCTACTTCCCACTCCTCCTTCCCCTTCCCTTTGTTTTCCCTCCCGCACTGGGTGCGAATTTCAACCGCGTTTCGCTCTTTCCGGCAACTGCGCAGTCGTCGTCCCCTTCCGTGTCCATGACCAACAGACTCCCGACGCTTTCTTCGTACCTTCCTACAAGCTCCACCCCGTTTGGTAATTTCACGGTTGGATGTTTCGTACCTAGGTTCATGAACTTGAGCTCAGCGCCCGCGTCAAGCTTGGCCTCGGGGGGAAGCTCTACCACGACCAGGGTCATGTTCGTATCATAAATATCACCGGGTGCGACCACCATCGCGAGATGAGGTGGTGCCACAGAGACTGAAGAGACGACGTTCAGAACGAGGCGGGAAACAAATTAGGCGTTGTTTTGCAGTTGTCAGCCCGGCTGAAAAATCTTGGACAGGCCGCGGGGTTTTTGCCAAAATCTCGTCCGCGGCTCCATCACAGTCGCACGCGTCGACCCGCTTCCGCGCGTCTGACCGAGTCCGACCAGGTGGTTTCGCTTCTCGTCGGAGTGACTGAAATAGGAGTGCGGGTGCTGACATAGGAGTACGCGCCGTAACACACGAGACCCGCGTCCTTGTGCATCGACCGAGGGCCAATTCGCACAATCGCACAAGATCTTGTGCAATTCGCATCGACCGAGAGCACAACTCGCATCAGGCCGTATACATAGACGATTACGATGGGTATCGGCAGCTTGTTCATAGTCAACAACAAGACTGAGTCGCTATGCGCGTTGAAGCACTGGGGCCCCACGGTTCCGCACGCTGCAGTGCTGGACAAAGTCTTCAAGTCGCACAGAGAATCGGTAAAGCAGAACTTATACAGCGATGTGCTCACTACGGAGGGTGAGCAGTACTGCTTCCACATCACACGCGGGGAGATCACGTACATCGCGACGACGGAGACGGAAACCGAACCCCTCATGGTCATCGAGTTCCTAACCCAGCTGCACGTTGTGTTGAAAGCCTACTTCACGGAAGTCACAGAACAAGTGTTACAGGAACACCACGTGACGTTGTACCAGCTGTTGGATGAGATGCTTGATTCTGGCATCCCGGTGAACACTCATCCCGGGGGGCTGAAAGTATTAGTGCCCCCTCCTAATTTGCTCAACCGAGCGCAGAGCGTGGTGTTTGGACACCAAGGCGTTTTGGTGAGTGACCAAGATCCGCTGAAGCTGTTACCGCTGCCGTGGAGGTCGAACAACATCAAATACGCGAGCAACGAGATCTACCTCGATATTATCGAGAGCATTGATGCTACGCTTGATTCCGAAGGGCGGGTTTTGCACAGCGCGATTCACGGCGTTATCGAGGTGAATTCGCGGCTGAGCGGGATGCCCGATATTTCGCTGAGTTTGTCGAACAGTCATCTGATCGAGGAGTACTCGTTCCACCCTTCCGTTCGGCTGTCTCGTTTTGCCGCGGACCGCGTAGTGAGCTTCGTCCCCGCTGATGGGAACTTCACGCTGATGTCTTACAAAGTGCGCCCGCCGCAGACGAAAGACAACTCAAACCAGTGGCAACCCAAGTACATCAAGCAAAACGCGTGGCAGCAAGGGTCGATGGGCGGTGGGATGAACACGCCACAGACTGCGCAGGTGCCTTTGCCGCTGTACATCCGGCCGCAGGCTACTTTTGGCAGTACCCAAGGCCGAGTATCCATCGTGTGCGGCACCAAGCCCGCGTTTGAGAAGCCGGTGGAATCGGTGTCGCTGGAAGTGCGATTGCCGGATCGCGTTTCGAGCGCCGATCCGTCAGCCACGCACGGCGTCGCCACGTACGACGACATCGGCCACCACGTGAAGTGGGTGATTGAAAAATTCCCTGCGGATAAAACGCCGTGCTTAACCGTGCAGCTGAACCTGGAGAGCTACGAGGCAAATGACGCGTCGAAGCAAGGGCAAGGGAAGGCGGGAAAACAACTGAATGGCGAGAAATCGCGATCCGTGCGGCTGCAGGAGCTTGTGGACATTCACGCCAACTTTTCAGTATCGGGCGTTGGGACATCGGGGATCAAAGTCGAGACGTTACAGGTGAGGAACGAAAAGTACAAGCCGAGTCAAGGAGTCCGGTACCACACCAGGGGGGGGAGAGTGGTGGTGCGGACGTGAACGGGTGAGTTTTGTGTAGGAAGAGTTTGTTGAATCATGAGAAACTCTTTTTAAGTTAGAGATCGTCGTCCAGCGCCATCCTGTGTACCATCGCTTTCCGCGCGCCTTTCGACATCTAGCCGCCAGTAATCTTCGCCGCCTTTTTCGCCGCCAACTCCGCGTGATACTCCCGTTTTCTCTTCAACGCCGCCTCCTCCGCCCGGCCCACTTTGTCGTACCACTCTCTCCGCTGCGCTGCTTGTTTTGGTGTCAAGCCGCAAACGCACGCGCTGCTGCTCTCGCACGAGCACGCCGCACGTTTAGCCGCTTCCGCCGCTGCCCTCTTCCAGCAGCTGCAGATAAAATCGCAGAAACACTTCGCCGCGCTTTTCGGGTTCTCGGGGCACAGCGAAGACGCCTTCGTGGCGTGCGTTTTCGCCCCGCACGCCTTGCGCACCTGGTTTCTTTTCTTCTCCTCCTTTTCCAGACGCTTCTTCTCCTTTTCCCGTCTCGCCTGGAGCTCCTCCTCCATCCACGGCGCCCTCACCGCATTCTCGCGGTCGGCGTGGAAATTCAACAGGGCGTAGAAGATGCTACACTTGGTGGGCTTTTTGGAGAACTTGGAAAACCGGGCATGGCTCTCGCCTCCGTACTCGTGAAGCAGCTAAGTCTGCGTCATGCCGTCGCGCATGACTTTGAAGCACTTGTCGCTCACCTCCTTAGCGGACCAGCAAGGCAAACGCCCGGTGTCCAGCCAGACCTTCTTCAACACGTCTCCGTCGGTAAAGTCAATAACATCCTCCACCAGTTTGGGGCGGCGGTCCCACGAGGTGCCCATCGTACAGGTAGATCTGTCTGGTTGTTGGTTTTCAAAATAGGCGACGTTTCGATCTCGTCTTCATATTTGGATAGGAACTCACCTCTCCAGGTCGTCACACCGTGACGGTACGAGTGGTTGTGCCTCTGACCGGACCTGCGTGTTCCTCGATGCCCACGGTATGCGCCGTCGCGGCCACGCCGTACGCGTCGTGCTCCTTCGCCGCATCTCGCGTCCGCTGTTCCGGAAGCTGGGCGATTGCCAAAACCGCCCCAACTGATCGAAAAGCAACGAGAGCCTCGCCGTGCGTGTGGAGGGCACGTGGCAATGCGCGTTTCTCTGGTACCGCCGGCAACGCACGGTCCTTATCGGTGTTTCGCACCGGGAAAATATATCGTGGCGACTCTTCCACAATCCTACACGCGGTGTCCGACGACGTCGCGATGGGTCTGTTCAGCGCAGCGCAAAGCGCGGATGACGTGGTTGTCGGGCAGTTGAGTGGAGGCGTGACCCCACTGACGTTCGCGGTTGTCCTCGTGGCTGGGCTGGTCACATCTTTAAGCCCGTGCACCCTGTCAGTCCTACCATTAACCGTGGGGTACATAGGCGGGTACACACCCGCTGTGGCTGAGGGAGAGGAAGGCGATGAGCAGGCGAAGATTGATGCGCAGAAGAAAAAAGAACAGCAGCTCGCGGCGAACGGCATGGGATTCGCGTTCGGGCTCGCCACGACGTTGGCGTTGCTCGGGGTATCCGCCGCCGCGTTGGGCAACGCGTACGGCCAGAATTTAGGGGACGGTCTGCCAATTGCTGTGTCAATCCTAGCCGTAGCGATGGGCCTGAACTTACTGGAAGTCATAGTCGTCGAGTTTCCGTCGTTTGGCCAGGAGTTTGACGCGCGGCAATTGAAAATTCCAGAACCCGCGAAAGCGTACCTCGCTGGGTTGGCGTTCGCATTAGCGGCATCGCCTTGTAGTACTCCTGTTTTAGCCACGTTACTAGGTTACGTCGCGAGCTCTGGAGACCCGTACACCGGCGGAGCGCTGCTCATCACGTACACCTCTGGTTACGTTGCGCCGTTACTGCTGGCGGCGACCGCGACTGGAAGCTTGCGGCAAATCATGTCTGCCAGGGCATACACGTTTTGGGTCACCCCCGCGTCGGGGTTCGCGCTCGTCGCGGGGGGGACGTACGGGTTCCTGACTAGAGTGCAGCCGTTGATTGGGTCGCTTTAAATGAAGTATTATTAAGGTGTACAACTACTGTTCAATCAATCCTTCCCTCTAAACTCGCGCAATTGTTTGACAAACTCAAACAGCGTTTCCCTCCCCGCGTCTCGCAGTTTTTTTATGTTCGCATCCGGAATCCCCTCTGTGTCAGGGTGCGCGTCCACGGCGCGTGAGACATCAACCGTGCGTAGCAGGTGCACGGTGGGGTACGGACTGCGGTTGGTGTACGAACCAGGGTCGCCGATTTCCTCACCAGCGAACTGGTACTCGGGGTGGAACGTGGCGAGTTGAATTTTTTGGCGCGATGCATCCATCTCCTCAAGAATCTCCTCGCACTGCTCCACCACGGCTAGGAACAGCATGAAATCGTCTAAATCCTCGACGTATGGCACTGTGATCAACGTAGTGCTCGGCTCGGAAAGGCCGGGGAGTTGCCATCGAGCAGGTTTCTGGTCGGCATTCGATTTATTTTTTGATGTGACATCGTCCACCGCCGCCTCGTCATCATCATCTTCATCGTCATACGCCTCGTCCTCTTTGCTATAAGTCCCCACCAGCGTTTGCGCTTCGTTTGTGAACGTCTCGAAGAACGAATCGAGCGCCTGGTGTTCGCACACCACCAAACGCAGCCCGTCGTTCTGCCGCGGCGCCTTGGCGAACGGACACAGGTTGTACCCGATAACGCGCTCATCGACCCATTTTAAAGTAGCACGCCGCACATCATCTGGGGTTGGTGCACTGGAAGTTGACGCTGCGCCGGTCACCGCGCGCCACGGCGTAAGTTTAGGGCGCGGCGCGACCCTGGTGACCGAAACCGTAGCGCGACAGGCCGCACCCGCGAACGCGCGCATGGGAGTTCTGATGAATTCGCTCAACGAAAAGCTAAGTATCACGAAAATAGGATGTGAAGAAAAAATTAATGCAAGCGGCATAGGCAATCATACGCGTATACTCCAATACTCCTACAATGTTCTATGTGTACTACTCGCCTACTACTCATCCTTATCTATTATATCACCCGGTTCTTTTCGAGACGCAGGGCAGCCAGTATATCCGCTCCCCCGCGGTCGGGTCCCCGTCGTCCACCATGGCGACGCCACTCTTCACCAACTGCTCCAAAACGCTTTTAGCGCGTTCCCTGGTCCACCCTGGGGCTCCTTGCTTCGTGCTCTCCAAGCCTGACCGCGTGACACATCCTACTCCCCCCCCCCTTTCATCCGACGCGAGCCGGATGACCTCCCCTTGGTCTTGACTTAACTCGACAGGCACGGATCTGATTACTTTTTTACCTCCGATGGTTAGCACTTTCCATCCCCCGCCTAAACACGCGAGGCGCTCTATGGCTCTCAATAAATCATCTTCGCTAATCGGTTGTGCTATACTGCCTCTTCTTTTCTGCACTGAGTGCATCAGCTTCTTGAGCTCCACGAGGCCTCCATCAGCCCCTCTGCTCGCTAAACACGCCTCCGCTATCTGCACGCCGAGCTCGTAGTAAAAGTCCCCGAAGCCCAAGAGTTCGGTCCAAAAGCCTTTGTTCGACGCTAAAGGATCCACACCCACGTTGGCGCACATCTTGTGGAACTGCGCCCGGAATTGTGGGTCCTGTTTGATTTCGGTTTTGTGCTGAAGCGCGAACTGCTCAAGAGACGTGCGGAATTTAACGAGCTGCTGTCGCATAGACTCGACGTGCACGCGCTCCGCATCTTCGCCAACTATTTTTAAAGCAACCTTCGTGTCCCTGCGTTGCTGGATGCCCGCGATGCCGGGGCGACGACGCATTGTGCGGTTTTTGTGGAGCGAACAGTGAAGTGAGGTGGTGGTAGAGCTGGGAAGCTGCACTGACGCCAAGAACTCTCACAGGACACAACAGACACCCGCGCCGTGCGGGCGTCGAGTGGGAAGATTATTTGTGGAACTCAGTTGGCACTCGTGGGCACACTCACCAAACAAAGATTTGAATTTCTCGGACGGTGAAACGCAGTGTGTGCCCCCTCCTCGCGCTCTTGCACACGCGCTGTGCTGCTCCCCTCCACTGCGATGGCGTCGTCCCGCCCGGACGCCGTGTCCGGCCGCGAGCGAGACAAGATGCCTGACGTGACGTTCGGGGGAAGGTTCGCGACTGGTGCGAGTCTTCCCCCAAATGCTGGCAATGCTTCCACAGCTACGACGCGTTCATCTACCTCCTCGAGAGACACGGGCCACGTCGAGCTCGTTGTTCGCAACTTGGAGTGGTTCATGAACCCTAGCTCGTGTCCCCCGTACACTCGAGTCAGCGCACGGTGGTGGGGCGACGACTTGGTGGATGACTCGTCACGGCCTTGGGTGAGTCTGGATTCGCGAAAAGATTCAGACGCGACTTTCGTGTTCCCGGTCGTGGCCAAGCCAGCGGGGTTCGCCAGGTACGTCAAGGACGCCGCGCACCTCACGTTGGAGTTCATGGATGGTCGTTCAGGGCGTGTGTTTGCGATTGCGCTGGTGGACATTGGACGCCTACGTCTCGGCCCCCCC
>MDSY01118922.1_pt1 | contig 49948 bp, 34 predicted proteins | sample 811131 | NCBI WGS metagenome assembly MDSY01 (sample SAMN05326643, study PRJNA326480) | marine metagenome | isolation source: seawater | place: Atlantic Ocean: South West | collected 2010 | reverse complement strand
CTCTACCCCTGAGCTACATCGGCTGATGTGTCTTGAGCGGAAGACGAGATTCGAACTCGCGACCCTCAGCTTGGAAGGCTGATGCTCTACCAACTGAGCTACTTCCGCTTAAAAATATAAACGCTGTGGGAGTGGATGGACTCGAACCATCGATACCGTAAGGTGACAGATTTACAGTCTGCTGCAATAGCCACTATGCGACACTCCCAATTATTTATTTTTTTGCCAAAAAAGCATTAACGCACTTCAAAAAAATGAATGAGCCTCCAGACGGACTTGAACCGCCGACCTACTGATTACAAATCAGTGGCTCTACCAACTGAGCTATGGAGGCATTTTAAAAGAGGTGAATATCTCTTTGAAGAGCGTTAAATAAAGAACGTTGCTGCACAACAGCTTCTCCGAATTTTCAAACGGACTGCAAATGTAGAAAATAAAAGGGTCTCCGCAAGCGTCTTTTATTGCTTTTTCAAAGTCTTTGCTTTTCGATTACTTCGGGACAAGAGTCGACCTATCGTTAATTGAGCCGAAGACAATGATTTTTCAAAGGTTTCAGCGCGTTTCTTAACTACCAGATCTCTCCCAGGTAAATGCACACAAATCTCCGCAACTTTGTTTTTTTTTCTGCGATCATTCTCTAATCTAAGATGAATCCTAGCAGATTCTATGCGCGAGTTAAACCTTTTTAGTGTATTTATTCGATTTTGGACAAACGAAATGAGACTCGAACTTGCTCTGAAATGAATAGCGTTGATAGATATATTCATATTCTTTAATTATTCTTTAGTTGCTTAGTTGCTTAGCGCATTAGCTCCTTGGATGCGATTTTAAATACACACTTTTAAGATGCTCCATCGATGCATGAGTATAGATTTGAGTAGCTGATAAATTCGCATGACCTAATAATTCACGAATTGAAGACAAATCCGCCCCCATATCAAGCAGGTGTGTGGCAAAAGTGTGACGCAAAATATGTGGGCTTTTTGAATCGATATTACTGACCTTATTAATATACGAATGAACTATGGAATAAAGACGTCTCGGGTCCAAAGAATTTCCATTTTCCTCAAAAAACAAAGTTTCTTTTAATTCAAGTTCAGGCCAATCGTGACAATGAATTTTATATAATTCTAACCATTCGGGAATACAGGGTAATTCTCTTTCTTTATTTCGCTTACCCAGAACTCTTATCTTACTGCCACGTATATCAATAGAATTCATTTGAAGACCTAAGAGTTCTGATCTCCGCAGTCCGAATGCATATAAGGTGAATAAAATAAATCTATCACGCCTCCCACAGCGGTCGTCAAGAAACAAATTCTCATTTAAAAGCAAATTCATTTCATCTTGAGTTAGAGCTCGCACAATTCTTTTTTTCTCCTTCAAAGATGGAATGCCCTCAGTAGGGTTTTTATCCAATTCTTCTACTTCAGCTAGAAATTTATAAAAGCCCTTTAGAGCACTTAGCTTTCTATTGACCGAACGATGATCTAAACCCAAATTGACCAAGGAAGCAACCCATGATCTAACGTGAGCACGTTTTGCTTTTATTGGATCATTTAAACCTATTTGAAATTCTAGAAATAAGAGATACTGATTAATATCCTTAACATAAGCAATGACCGTGGCTTTTGATAAGCGACGCTCAAAAAAAAGGTATTCTTGATACTTTAAAATCATATATAACAAAAAAAGCCCCAAGAAGGTAGAGCTTCTTGGGGCAATTTAAAATATTTTATTGTACTATTCAGCCTCTTTCATTTTCAGACCCTGAACATAGTTGGCTTTAATAAATTCAGCCCTACGACTAACTGAAGGCTTAATAAATGCTTGACGTTTACGAAGTTGACGCATAGTTTGCGTTCTATCGAATTTACGCTTGAATCTTTTCAATGCACGATCAACTCCTTCGCCTTCTTTGATTTGTATTACTAACATAAGTCGCTTCCTTCTTTCAATTGGATGGCAAATGTAAAGCATTATTAATTAATGGAATCCATAAATGACTAAAATTTAATTTTAATCATAAAAAGAAGGTCTTCACTTAGATTTTATTGCTTCTAAGTATTTTTTGAGCTCCTCTTTAACAATGGGAAACAAGAAGTATAACCCAACCATATTCGGGAAAACCATTGCAAAAATCATAGCATCAGAAAAAGCCCAGATTGAATTCATACTTGCTGCTGCTCCAATAATAACAAAAATCAAAAACAAAACTTTGTAAGTCATGTCAGCTAACTTGCCTCTTCCAAAAAGATATTTCCAAGATTGAAGCCCATAATAAGACCATGAGATCATCGTTGAAACAGCAAACAATACCACTGCTATCGTTAAAAACTCTGATGAGTAAGGAATATATTCCGCAAAAGCCTTCGATGTGATTCCTGCACCTTCATAAATCTCTCCATCAATTAAAACTCCTCCAAACCCATCTCCTCCGTATAAAAATGCGCCATTTGAATTAAAAATAATTATTACTAAAGCTGTCATTGTACAGATAACAACCGTATCAATAAATGGCTCTAATAAAGCTACCAATCCCTCAGATGCCGAATATTTTGTTTTCACAGCAGAGTGGGCAATTGATGCAGAACCTGCGCCAGCTTCGTTAGAAAATGCAGCTCTCTTAAAGCCCACCATCAATACACCAATAATCCCTCCAACACCAATAGCCGTTGGATTAAATGCTTCTTTTAAAATCAAGGCAATGGCATCGTCGATATAACTAAAATTAATAGTTAAAATATATAGGCACGCAAGAATATAAAGTACAGCCATAAGAGGAACAACCTTCTCCGTAACTGAAGCTATTCTTTTAATTCCTCCAATAATAATTACTCCAACAAAAGCCGCCAATATCAAACCAATGACAGCACCTGCAAAAGTAGTTTCGAGACCAAATAAATCTTTTAAAACAATAGTTGCTTGATTAGATTGGGCAGCATTACCTCCCCCAAAAGAGCCTCCAATGCAAAATATCGCGAATAACACTGCTGATACTTTTCCAAGCTTTACCCATCCTCTACTTTTCAATCCTTTACTTAAATAATACATTGGACCGCCATAAACAGTACCGTCCTTCCCAACATCTCTATATTGAACTCCTAAAGTACATTCAACGAATTTTGTGGACATTCCCAACAAACCACAAACTATCATCCAAAAAGTTGCTCCAGGCCCACCCAGGGCAATAGCTAGAGCGACCCCAGCGATATTACCATTGCCGACGGTACCTGAAACCGCTGTAGCTAGCGCTTGAAAATGAGAAACCTCACCCTCTTTATTTCCAGTTTCATCACGATCGAGGTCATCATACTTACCCCTAACTACATTTATAGCTGTCCAAAAATATCTAACATTTGGAAAACCAAAATATATTGTGAAAAATACTGCACTTCCTACCAACAATAAAATAACAAAAGGGTAGCCTGCTACTTCAAAAAACACAATATCAGAAAAGAAATTTGATATTGGAGAAAAAGCCTCATCGATTTGTTTATCTAAACCTTTCTCCTGAGAATAGGACAGAAAAGGAACAGAAAAAAATAAAAGTGAAAATAATTTTTTCATATATTCTATTTCTTAATTAAAGGTTAGAGTTCAAATATAAGGAATCGCATCTAAGACCTCCCGAAAACTATGAGGTTTAAAGCCTAAATCTTTTTTTGCTTTAGAAATATCTAGGTCTGAGATCAAAGGACGCATTGCCAATTGCCCAAGTGTTAGACTATCAACTCGATCAATCAATGACAAATCGAAATCACCATGAATTGCTACTTGACGCACCAATTCAATAATAGAGAGTTTATCTGAGCCTGAGATATTATAAATACCGAAAGATTTATTTTTAGCAATTAGTAAACACCCTTCTGCCAGGTCGATAGACCAAGTAGGAGTTCTTACTTGATCATCCACAACGTTGATCTTATCTCCTTTGGCTAATTTTTTTCGGGCCCATAAAATAATATTGCTACTCATTAAATGAGGAAAATATCCCATAACTAGAGATGTCCGCGCAATAGTCCATTTGCAATTTGAAGATTGTATTAATTTTTCAGCATCAAATTTAGATTTACCATAAACACTTAAAGGGTTCTCTTTAGCAGTTTCAGAGTATGAACCTATTTTTCCATCAAAAATGAAATCTGTTGAAATAAAGATTAAATGAGCTGAATATTTTTCACATGCATCAATAATGTTTTGAGTTCCATCTACATTGACTCTTTTACAGTAAATAGGGTTAGCTTCACACTTATCTACATTAGTCATTGCCGCTCCATGAATTACAATATCAGGTTTAAACTCGGAAAATATGATATCGATGTCATCAGAGTTTAAAATATCCATGGATTTAAATAGGATTCTATTTGTATCATAAATAGACTCCCCAATAGCTGTTGCACAAATATCAAATCGACCATTATTGACATGAATAAGAGATTGACCCAATAAGCCATTAGCTCCCGTTATTAATAATTTAATGCGTACCATATTTATCGAGGCCAATAATATTTCATTTCTTCATGTAGACGCAGAGCCTCTTTCCTTGCCGCTTCTGCATAGTTTTCATCGATACCTGCATAGCATATACTTCGTGATGCATTTATCAAAACCCCAATCCCTTGACCTGAACTAAAGGAACCAGACTTTAATACATTTTGAATATCACCTCCTTGATGACCGACTCCTGGAACTAGAAAGAAATGGTCTGGAAGTTGCTCCCTTATTTTCTTCATACTATCTGAGCGAGTGGCACCAACGACAACCATCCATTGCTCGGGGGATGTCCATTCCCTGTAAGAATCCAATACATGCTCATACAGATAACGATCGTCTTGCATTCTTTTCATTTGAAAATCTTGCGCTCCCAAGTTACTAGTCAAGCCCAATGCGATAGCCCATTTACCGGGAATAGCGAATGGTTCAAGACTATCTTTCCCCATATAGGGGGCAACTGTTATCGAGTCAAACCCCATTTTGTTTAAGATTCCTTCAGCATACATTTTCGATGTGTTTCCAATATCTCCACGCTTTGCATCTGCAATGCTAAAGTGTTGAGGGAATTTTTTCAAGTAATCAGCGACTTCAGCCAAAGCTTTCCAACCTTCGTGCCCCAGAGATTCAAAAAACGCCAGATTCGGCTTGAAAGCAACAGCATGTTCAGCTGTTGCATCAATAATACCCTTGCAGAATTCAACAACTCCCTTTGGGTCACCATCAAATAATTCCGGCATTTTATTCAAATCAGGGTCTAAGCCAACGCAAAGAACTGACTTCTTAAATTCAATATTTTTTATTAGCTCTAACCTTGTCATTCTCCAGTTCCATCTTTCATGCGTTGCACATTTTCAGCTAATCGTAACTCATCCAATATCTTTTTTATTTGACCATTAAGGACTTCTGGTAAAGTATATAAAGTAAGTCCAATGCGGTGATCTGTTAATCTACCTTGAGGAAAATTATAAGTTCTTATTTTCGCAGACCTATCGCCAGTACTGACTAGTGTTTTTCTCTTTTCAGCAACCTCCTTATCTCTCTCTGTCCTGGCTTTATCCCATATCCTGGCCCGAAGAACCGTAAGAGCTCGATCATAATTCTGATGCTGAGATCTTCCATCTTGACATTCTACAACTATTCCAGTCGGAAAATGTGTTAATCTAACCCCAGATTCTGTTTTATTGACATGTTGCCCGCCAGCACCACTAGATCTAAACGTATCCTTTCTGATATCAACATCTTTAATTTCAACTTCAAGCTCATCAGCTTCAGGCAAAACTGCAACTGTAGCTGCAGAAGTATGAACACGCCCCTGAGATTCAGTAGATGGAACACGCTGAACACGATGGACACCAGACTCATATTTTAAAACCCCATAAACACCCTTACCCCTTACCTGAATACTGGCTTCTTTATATCCCCCGGCAGAACCTTCCGTCGCCGACAACCATTCAGCTGTCCAACCTTCACCTTCTATGAACCTTAAGTACATTCTGATCAAATCACCTACAAATAGCCCAGCTTCATCACCTCCAGTTCCGGCTCGCACCTCTAAGACAGCATCCTTTGAATCTTCAAGATCCTTAGGGATTAATAGCTGCTGAATCTCAACCTCTAATTCATCCAGTAAAGGTTGAATTTCTTCGAGCTCTGAAGATGCCATTTCTCGCATCTCAGGGTCCTTTTCTTTCGAGATTATCTCTTTAGCCTCAAATTTCCTCCCAGTTAAAACCAAATATTTATTTCGAGCTTCAACAACTAAATCCAACTCTTTAAACTCTCTGTTTAGCCTTACAAACCGATCATGATTACTTGCTAATTCTGGCTGCATCAAAAGATCATTAACCTCCTGATGACGAATCCATATTGTCTGCAGTTTATCTGTTAAGTTCATTTAGCATCATATATATGCCACCCATCAGGAGCCTTTAAATGAACTTCAGGTTTCACATGAGGTTCGACTCTCCCAATAATTTTAGCATCAATATTGAACTTTTTTGAAATCGAAATAGCTTTTTCTGCGGCTGAGGGGTTTAAATATATTTCCATACGATGCCCCATATTAAAAACTTTATACATCTCTCTCCATGGAGTACTTGATTCTGCTTGAATCAATTTAAATATTTCGGGTACATCAAATAAATCATCTTTAATTACTTTACCTTGAGATAAAAAATGTAAAACTTTAGTTTGAGCTCCACCACTACAATGAACCATTCCGCCAATTTCATTTCTTATTTCACTTAAAATATCAATGATTACCGGAGCGTAAGTTCTGGTAGGAGATAATACAAGTTTACCAACATCTAACGGTACTCCTTCAACTTGATCAGTTAAAGATTTAGAACCCGAATAAATCAATGAATCATCTATTTCTGGATTAAAGCTTTCCGGATACTTTTGAGATAGTACTTTGTGAAAAATATCGTGCCTAGCCGATGTTAATCCGTTTGAACCTATGCCTCCATTAAATTCCTTTTCATAGGAGGATTGACCAGATGAAGATAGCCCTACAATAACTTGACCAGGAGATATATTAGAGTTATCGATTACCATATCTCTTCTCATTCTTGATACAACCGTTGAATCAACAATAATAGTTCGCACCAAATCACCAACATCTGCAGTTTCACCGCCTGTAGATCTAATATCTAAACCATTATTCCGTAAATCAGATAATACAGACTCTGTTCCATTAATGATTTCAGAAATAACATCTCCAGGGATCACATTTTTATTCCTACCTATCGTACTTGACAATAAAATAGGGCCTGTGGCTCCGACGCACAAAAGATCATCCACATTCATTATGACAGCATCTTGAGCAATCCCTCTCCAAACTGACAAATCTCCTGTTTCTTTCCAGTACATATATGCCAAAGAAGATTTTGTCCCTGCGCCATCAGCATGCATAACAATACAATGATCTGGAGACCCAGTTAAGTAATCTGGAACAATTTTACAAAAGGCTTTAGGAAACAATCCCTTTTCTAGTCTTTCTATCGCTTTGTGAACATCTTCTTTACCAGATGAAACTCCCCTTCTAGCATAACGATCATTTTGCTCCATCTAGCAAAGATAATGAAGGCAACTATCGAATACGGATATAAGTTCCAGCAGGAAGATCTTTTTCGTATTCAGGATTCAAAGATTGTAAATCTCTTAGCTTCATGCCTAGGACTTTGGCAACACTCCTGAAGGAATCTCCCGACTTGACCTGTTGGTGAGATGCGTCAAACTCCTTGTAATCTCCCTTAACAGTAACTTTTAAAATCATTCCAGAAAAAGGACGAATACCCCTAAGGCCTCCATTGAGTCTTTTTAAATTAGTCAAAGTGATATCATTAGCACGACAAATAGTTGTGAATGAAGGCCTTTCTCCAACAGTATATAGTTTACCGATTAATGCCTCTTCTTTTGACTTAACACCATCTTTATCTCTGGCCAAATTAGGATCTACAGGCGGAACATAATCATCTCTTATTACACGGAAATCTGTACGCCTGTTGATTTGATTGGCAATCTCTTGCTTCGAAGAAGACATCTTTTTAATGTTTTGCTCCGTTAATCTTGTACCTACTGGAAAAATATCTGAACCAAGGCCTTTATATGATTTAGGCATTTCAAAAGGAGTTGACTCACCCATTCCAACTGGAACTAAGCGTTCAGTAGCGACCCCTAAGGAAATTAAATATTTTACGGATGTATCAGCTCTTCGTTGCGAAAGAATCATGTTTTTATCATCAATATCACGATAGTCAGTGTGAGATCGCAACTCGATAACAATATTCGGATTTCTCTCTAAAGTTTTAAACACAGTATCTAAAGCATTTGTAGCACTTTCGTTTAAGTCCCATTTAGCCAAAGCAAAATAAACATCAGGAAGGACAATAGGAATTTCAATTGGGTCCATTTTTCCATTCACTTTTGAAGTATGCATGTAGACGTTATCAGCCTCGATAAAATCAAAACTTTCAAATTTTAATCCTGAAGTATTTACCCCTGCGGTGTTAAATAAGAATTTCTTTTTCTCGAAAGAAAAAGAATATTGCACGTCCCGATTCAGATCATCTGATTCAACAAAAAAAGAGCCATCCTTCAATGTTTTAACCACTTTAGAGAATCCATCATTCCCTAAAACCTTGACGGAAGCACCTCCAATCGGAGAATTGTCTTTACTACTAGCTAATTTTCCCGCAATACGATATTTTAGTGGCACCTCGTATAATGTCCAAATATCATCGCCACCCACTCCACCGGAACGGTTAGAGACAAAATAACCATCCTCTAAACCACCGGGGCGCAGGACAATATTAAAATCATCCGCGGCACTGTTAATTGGAGCCTTCAAGTTTTCCGGAACCCCTGTAGGTATACCATCTTTTCCAAGTTTTACTCGATAAAGGTCAAAACCTCCCATCCCTGGAAGCCCATTAGAGGCAAAGTACAAGTACCCATCATCATGAACAAAAGGGAAAAGTTCATCACCGGGAGTATTAACCAAAGGCCCGAGGTTAACAGGTTTACCCCAACCCCGCTTTCTCTTATCAACACGTACAAGCCACAAATCTTTACTCTCTTTAGTACTCCCATTTAAATCACCTGCAAAAAATAAAATTTTATCATCTTTTGATAGAGATGGATGTCCCACACTCCGAGACGAATCCGCTGTAACTACCACAATCTGAGGTTCCTGCCAGGATAAACCAGCTTTTCTGGTAGTAAATATCGAACATCCTAATTGCTGACGTTTAACTTCCAAACAACGAGTAAAATACATAGTTCTGCGACGCGAATCAAAAACTGGCGAACCCTCATGGTCTTCAGTATTAATTACTTCTGGTAAAAGCTCTGGGTTATTAAATTTCTGCAAGCGAGCTGCTGCTGGATTTGACTTTGCTGCCCTTCCACGACTTCTTTTAGTTCGAGAGGAGCCATCCGAATTCAATCTTTCTGTAATATAAATATCTGAAAACTTTTGACCTGTCCAACCATCATCCTTTCGGCCTATTCCGCCTTCTCTCATTGACGTAAATAATATTTCCTCAAACGTATTTGGACGCCCACTAAATGCTACACCAAAATCATTTGATCGAGAATTTAATGTAGTGAGGTTTCCAACTTGGAAACGAGTCTTAGCTTTTTCCCATAAGACTGCATCTTTAGATGATTCAATACCAATTTGGCCACGTGAGTCATTAGGAAAAACCTTTAGTAATTCATTGTAAGCCACTATAGCCTCTTCATACTCTCCCTGGTATTTAAGCATTTCTGCAACACCTAGATAATTATCTACTATTTCCTGCTTTAATTTTATCGCCCTTTTATATTGAGCCTCAGCTGCTCGGTAATTAAAAGTAAACTTGTAACACTCAGCTAGACGATGTGCAATTTCCGCCTTCTCTTCGCGAGTCTTGACTTTAGAATAAGCTTTCTTAAAATGATCTATCGCTTCCGAATATTCTTTCGCCAGGTAAAAATCATCTGCATGCTTTACAGACCTGGGTCTTTTAACAATCTCTTCCTTCTCTTTAACATTAGGAATAGCAGTCATAGCAGCTTGCTGAGCGCCAATAGATCCGATACACAAAATAGAAAAAACAAACGTTAAGATAAGATGAGAAATAACCTTCTTCATGGATGCAGAAACAGTATGAATATTTAATTTTTCCTAAAAGTAGCCAAAAATAAAGTAACTGACCATCAATAAATCAACAGTCTTCTATTTGATCCTTCTATTTTTTATCGAACATAGAGCATCTCACGATATTTAGGTAGCGGCCACATTTCATTATCCACCATCAATTCTAGCTTATCTACAGAATATCTTATTTTCTCAAAAAATGGCTTTACAGTGTCACAGTATGCAAGAGATTTGTAACGTATCGATTCAATCTTGTTGGCGACTTTTCTTGCTTCAGTCATTTCCGCAACACCGTTTAGAGCAATACTAACCCTCTCTGAGATTTCAACAATCATATCTATCTGTTCTTTAGATACCCTAGCGTAGACATCCGCATCGAGGACTTTTTTCAATCGATTTACATTTTCACTTAAAATAGATTGATACCTGATTGCTGTAGGTACAATGTGATTTTTTACAAGATCTCCAAGAGTTCTAGACTCAATTTGGATATTTTTAAAGTATTCTTCCTGCAGAATATCATAACGCGCCTCTATTTCCACCTTGCTTAATACACCTGTTTTCTCAAATAGATCTATAGAATTTTTTGTTAGGTAAAAATCAAGAGCACGAGGAGCATCGGGCGTATTTTTCAGGCCCCTTTTTGCAGCCACAACTTCCCATTCTTTGGAATATCCATCACCCTCAAATCTAATATCTTTTGAAGATTTAATGTACTCGCGTAGAATATTAAAAATAGCATCTTCCTTTTTTAGTCCTGTTGCTATTAGCCCGTCAACTTCTTGTTTAAATTGAACTAATTGATCCGCTACAATCATATTTAGAATTGTCATTGGAACAGCACAATTAGCTGTAGAACCCACAGCCCGTAATTCAAACTTATTGCCAGTAAAAGCAAATGGAGAAGTCCTATTTCTATCTGTATTATCCAATAATATTTCAGGTATTTTACCAACAACATTAAGCTTAAGATCAGTCTTTTTCTCTGGAGAAAGTTTGCCGTTCTCTAATTTTTCGAGCTCATCTAGCACTTGCGAGAGTTGTGAGCCTATAAATACAGATATAATAGCAGGAGGTGCTTCATTTGCTCCTAATCGATGATCATTACTAGCTGACGCTATAGCAGCGCGGATAAGATCAGCTTGATCATTAACAGCTTTAATAGTATTTATAAAAAATGTTAAAAATAATAGATTACGTTTTGGGGTTTTCCCCGGCGCTAACAAATTAACTCCAGTATTAGTGCTGAGAGACCAGTTGTTATGCTTACCGGAGCCATTTATAGCGGAGAAAGGTTTTTCATGCAAAAGGACTCTAAATAAATGTCGACGAGCAACCTTTTCTAAAATATCCATGAATAATGAGTTATGATCAACAGCTATGTTGGCTTCTTCAAAAACTGGAGCAAATTCAAATTGACCTGGAGCAACTTCATTATGTCTAGTTTTTACAGGAATCCCCATTTTATGACATTCAAATTCTACCTCACGCATATAACTCATAACTCGCTCAGGAATACTACCAAAATAATGATCATCTAACTGCTGGCCTTTCGCTGGAGAGTGGCCTATTAGAGTTCTTCCCGTCATGACCAAATCTGGACGACTCATGAAAAGGGACTCATCAACTAAAAAATATTCTTGCTCCCAACCTAATGTTGCATTTACCTTCGAAATGTTTTTATCAAAATATTGAGCAACATCAGTTGCTGCATGGTCAATAGATTGAAGAGCCCTTAGCAGAGGAACCTTATTATCTAATGCCTCACCAGTGTAAGCAACAAAAACGGTTGGGATGCAAAGTGTACTACCAAAAATAAATGCTGGGGATGTTGGGTCCCAAGCCGTATAGCCGCGAGCCTCAAAAGTATTTCGAATACCCCCATTCGGAAATGAAGAAGCATCCGGCTCGGCCTGAACTAACATTCCACCACTAAATTTTTCAATAGCAAAACCATCTGAAGTGGGCTCAAAAAAGCCATCATGTTTTTCTGCTGTAGAGCCTGTTAAGGGCTGAAACCAATGGGTATAATGTGTAGCGCCCAAAGAAATAGACCATACCTTCATAGCGGTTGCTACTTGGTCCGCAACTGGAAGACCAATTTTTTCACCCTTCTCGATCGCGTTCGTAACTGAATCAAATGCCTCTTTTGACATATATTCTCCCATCGCTTTTTTATTAAAAACATGAGAGCCATAATAGTCTGACGACTTTTGGTATGGATTTAAAAAATCTACTGGTTTATGACTTGTAGCTTCTTTTAGAGATTGAAAACGATGTTGGGCCATTTTGTATTTTTCTTCAAATATACCCCCCTAAATAAAGGTAAACAACTACAAAAAAAGAATATTTTTCAACAACACCCCCGTAATTCAGGGTGAATTGTTCAAAAGTTATTTTAATCTCGAAACAGTATCCTCAATAGAATTCTTTATTTCTTTGACACTATCCTCTGCATCCTTTAAAACTGGATTATCCATAGCCGCCTTAGAAATCTCAGATTTTAAATCATTCGAAGCATTCCGCATAGATTTTATAACCTTTCCGGCCATGCGCGCTAAACCCGGAAGTCTATCTGTACCAAAAAGCATTAGCACAGCAAATAGCAGAAATATAATTTCCGCAGTGCTTATGAAGAGTAACATATAACGATAAAGTTAAACTTTTTTCTTTCCCAAGTCATCAGTAGTGTCGTGAAGCACCGGAGAAGCAATAAAAAGTGACGAATAAGTACCAACTACAACTCCTAAAAGAATAGCAAAAATAAATCCTCGGAGAACCTCTCCTCCAAAAACAAATATTATAAGTAAGACTAAAATCGTGGTGACAGAAGTATTAAATGTTCTACTCAAAGTAGAATTTAATGCATTATCAATTATTTCATGCTTAGACTCACCTTTAGATTCAGCATTAAAGAACTCCCTTATTCTATCGAAAACAACTACAGTATCATTTAAGGAATAACCGATTACTGTCAATATTGCTGCAATAAACGCTTGGTCTACCTCTAAAGAAAATGGAAGAATACCATCCAAAATAGAATAAGCGCCTAAAACTATAATTGTATCGTGAACAGTTGCCGCAACTGCACCAAGGGAATATTGCCATTTACTAAACCTAAACAAGAGATAAAGAAAAATAGTAAGCAAAGAAAAAATAACAGCTATAAAAGCCGTGTTTTTAATATCATCTGCAACTGTAGGCCCTACTTGCCTCGAAGCTACAAGACCTATAGCCTCATCTGAAGCAGGATTAATGAAGTCTTCTTTAGATATGTTCTCCGAATAAAAAGAACTAACACCTGCAAATAGTTGACTCTGCAGAGACTCTTCTACATCAGATCCGTTTTCTGCAATTCTAAAATTAGTTGTTATAACAACTTGCTCAGGACTACCCAATGTTTTTACGGTAGGCGCAAACGACCTACCATCATCATCAACAAAAAGAAGCTCTAATGACTTTGCAACCTGAGCAACTTCGACAGGTTTGTCAAACCGCACTTGATAGCTCCTCCCCCCCTCAAAATCCACTCCAAGACTAAGCCCACGAGTAAAAAGAGAGACAATACTAACGATTAATAAAACTGAAGAAAAAATATACGCAGGCTTTCTCAATTTTAAGAAACCAAAGTTTGTATTGGTGAACCAATTCTCAGTAATTTTTGTAGAGAATGAAAGCTTATCATATTTTTTAACCCTCCATTCAAAATATAATCTGGTTATGAATAGCGCTGTAAAAAGAGAAGAAGCAATACCTATAATTAAGGTGGTAGCGAATCCTCTAATTGGACCCGTACCGAAAGCAAAAAGTATAATTGCAGTCAAAAGTGTTGTCACGTTGGCATCAATAATAGCTGCTCTTGACCCTTTATATCCATCAGCTATGGCATGCCGAATCGCCTTTCCTTTGGACAACTCTTCCCTAATACGGTCATTTATTAGAACATTGGCATCAACTGCCATTCCTATAGTTAAGACAATACCAGCCATTCCAGGAAGTGTCAAAACTGCATTAAAGGCATCAAGAATTCCAAAAATGAAAAACATATTCACTAATAGTGCCAAACTTGCACCTATTCCTGCAGCGCTATAGTAAAATATCATATATACTAGGACTAGTAATAAAGCAAACCCAAAAGAATTCATACTTGAACTAATGGCCTCTTTACCAAGACTAGGACCAACAACATCAGATTGAATAATTCTTGCCGGAACAGGAAGCTTACCCGCTTTTAGAACATTAGCCAAATCCGTAGCCTCTTCAAGAGAAAACCCACCTTCAATTTGAGTTCTACCACCAGAGATTTCTCCATTAACTCGGGGATAGCTATAAACGACATTATCCAAAACAACAGCTACGTGGCCTTTCGGAGTTTTTGAGCCTTCTTCTTTAGTTAGCCTTTGCCACACCTGGGCTCCCTGACCATCCATCGCCATCGTGACAACTGGATTGTTTCCTTGGTCAAATTCTTGCCTAGCATCAACAATGACCCCACCATCTAACTCTGGTTCATTATTACGGTTCCCCTGAAGAGCAATGAGTAATGCAACTTCACTATCATTCTCGGGACGAGTCCATGCAAAACGAGCATATCTTCTATCCCCAGGAATTAAGCTCTTCACCTCAGGCCTTCTCATGTAATCATTAATAGTAGCCGTATCACGAGTTAGAGCATAACCGATAATAGGCCCTTCATTAGGTTGAAAATTTTGAGAATTTACATTTAATTGAAAAATACTTAGTAAAGGATTGAAAGTTGTAGCAATAGAATCTGAGACCGAATCTAAATTGTTTTCTTGAGACGCTAATTCTGAATCGGCTTCACCTACGGCTGTCGGGAGCTCAAATTCACCAGTTTCATCATTAATCTCATCATCCTCAGAAGAATTAGGATTATCAATAATAGATCGCAGCTTCTCATTTGCATTTACTGCAAATTGCATCCAAATAGCACCTTGATCAGCACGCCAAAATTCAAGGCGAGCTGTTGACTGAAGTAAACGCTGAACACGAACCGGGTCTTTAACACCAGGCAATTCCACCAATATTCTTCCTGTACCATCTAACCTTTGAATATTAGGTTGAACAACACCAAATTGATCAATTCTAGCCTTTAAGACCGTGTAAACATTTGCAATTGCTGCCTCAACATCTTCAGACAAAGCAACTTTTATTTCATCATCACCAGCGTTAAAACCAAGGCGATCTGTCATCTCTTTTGTCCCATATAAACCAGGATCATTCAATAACCTATCACCTCTTTGAGCATCTAGAGCTTCAAAAAAGAGCTCTAAGTAAGATGCCTGACTCTGAGTTTGGTCATTATCCGCTTGCTCCAAAACAGAAAGAAACAACTCATCTTCAGCATCCCCGACTAAGCCTTTCAATACATCTCTTACACTGACTTCAAGAATAGCATTCATACCACCTCTTAAATCAAGACCAAGATTCATCTGCTTAGCCTTCACCTCCGCATAAGTGAAAGATGTAAATCCTAAGTCATAAACTGTTTGATTCGCCATGGAATCTAAAGCATATTTAACCTTTGAAGGATTCGCTAAATAGTCTTCTTCAATTTTGGACTCTACCCTACTAGCCACATAGCTAAACGACAATTCATATAAAGAAGCGAGAGCAAATACAATCGCAAATAGACGGATAACCCCTTTATTCTGCATGATAATTCGATTTAGAAATAGTGGGCAAATATAGTCGTTCTTTATCTTTACACTATGAATATGAAGATACTTAAGTCCTTTTTTCTACTATTTTTTATCGGCTTATCAAGTTTAACGTCTCTCGATGCTCAAGAGACCTATGAATTCAAAGCATCAAATAAAGCAAAACTTCTAGTGTCTATCAATGATTCTCTTGTTAATGGGTTCGCAGGAGGCCTCAATAATCCGCAGGTTTTTAATTTAGATATTAATGGAGATGGTCAAACCGATCTCTTAGTTTTTGACCGAGAGGGAAGCAGGTGGATTCCGTTTGAGAGGCGTCAAAATAAATGGAAATACAATCCGGAATGGATAAAACAATTTCCATCATGCAATAACTGGGTAGATTTTGGCGACTATAATTGTGATGGTGAACCAGATCTTTTTTGTTCAACTCAAGGAAACATAGGTGTTTATAAAGCTTCAAGGAATTCAGGGAAAATTGAATTTACATGGGCATTAACTGGACCATATTTATACTCAACTTACCAAAGTGGTCAAATTCCTGCAAATTTATTGGTAATATCAACGGATAGACCTGTAATAAAAGATGTTAACGGTGATGGCAGTATAGACATACTAACGTTTGGCCAACAGGCATCAGCAATTGAATTTCATGAAAACATACAAAACTGTGGACTAGAGTTTATCCGCGCTGATGCCTGCTGGGGTGATTTTTTAGAAAATAATTTATCGAATTCCTTAACTATTGATGCCTGTACCGGAAGCACTCCTCCAGCTCCATCTTTTACAGAAAAGTTGACTCATACCGGATCAACTATGCTAGCTGCTGACCTTTCGGGAAATGGACTGCTAGATATTCTAATTGGGGATGTAAGCTTCGATAATGCAGTCGCTGGCTTTAACATAGGAGATACATCAATAGCAAATATAGAATCTCAAGACACTACATGGCCAATAAGCAATATTCCAGTAAATATTTCTGCATTTCCCGGATTTTCTTTTGCCGACGGAAATAATGATGGATTAAAAGACATAATTGTAGCACCAAATATGCCAGCTGGAAGAAGTGACACCTGCGTTTGGATCTATAATAATAATGGAACCTTATCTAACCCGATTTGGGTTTTAACTGACTCAAGCTTTCTTCAAAACCAGATGCTTGATGCAGGCCGATATGCTATCCCAGAACTTGTAGATATAAATAGTAATGGACTACTTGATTTAATTGTTGGCACATCGCAGGGGATTGAATTTTGGGAAAATATTGGATCAGCAAGTCAACCTAAATGGATAAAAAATAGTTTAATGCTATCACCAGCCTCAACATCTGCACTAACAAAAAATTGGTGCGCGCCTACCGCAGGAGACTTGAGTGGAGATGGACTTATTGATCTAATAATTGGAAGAACTGATGGGAAACTGACCTATCTGCAAAATACAGGCAATTTCTTTACCCCATCTTTTCAAGGTATCAATACGGCTAATTTTCAAAATATTGATGTGGGTGATATATCTAGTCCAGAATTGGCTGACTTAGACCAAGACGGTGATTTAGATTTACTTATTGGAAATCAAAGAGGTAATGTTGCTTACTATAAAAATAATTCAGGCAACTTCATTCTTGTAAATGATAAGTTTGGAGCTATTAGTACTGACTTTAACAATACATATTCGGGAAGATCAATACCACGATATTGTAATATTGATGGAAAACCATTTCTAGCCGTTGGTTCAGCAGACTCAGGAGTCTATCAAATGGATTCCTTAACTTTCATAATGAACTCTCCATCATTTATAGATCATACAATAGGTAACGGATCTGTCAATACAAGTAGCTTACTTGAAACACCATGGGGGGGATCAAAAAGAACTGGGCGACATCAATACCTCTTTCATGCATCAGAGCTATTAGCCTCAGGTATTTCCGATAGCCGAATAACTCATTTAAGTTTAAAAGTCAATACTCCTAGTGCACCATACTTAAGTCAAGGTTTTAGTATTAAAATCAAACATACAAACTCTGACAGTCTAAATACATTCTTGACTGGGTCTCAACTTTGTTATTCCTATATTCATACTCCTTCATTGGGTTGGAATACAATAACATTACAACAACCTTTTGATTATGACGGTACTAGTAACTTAATGGTTGAAATATGTTTTTCGAAAAACGTTCCTAACTCTGATGTTCATCTCTCCGCTCATAACACATCATTCAAATCCCATATTTATGGAGACGTTTACAACAATAACTCTATCACGACTAACGGATGTCTAATGCCTTATCTCGGAGGAGATAACCTAAGACCAGACATGAAATTTACTCTAATTCCAAGAATGCCCATTAGAAAAAAACTCCTGCAAAATGGAAGAATAAATGCACCGGTTATATCAGATATGGATGGAGATGGTAAGCCAGAATTAGTTATGGGCATTTCAACTGGAGGACTTCTTTATTACACTGGAGACACATCAACAATTGGAATTAAGAGTCATCATATCAAATATTCAAATAATGAATTAAAAGTTTACCCAAATCCAGGGAGAGATGATTTTTGGATACAAGGAGTAGGATTTATTCAAATAGTTAATGCTCAAGGACAAGTGATATTGGAGCTGAATAATTCTCAAAACCTTCTAAAAATAGATACTAGAGTTTGGCCGAATGGAATATATTTCATTCGATTAGAAAACAATCATGAAGTCTGGATTAAGTCATAATCTTTATGGATAAGGCTTTAAACACCCTAATAAGAAATTTATTAATAAGATCTTTTCGTGCAATAGATCATTAACGAATAAGATTTCAATACATGGTTTTCTTTTGCCGTCTGAAAAATTTAACCGAAGATTGTCTAATCAAGGTTTGAATCTTATAAATCAGCCAATACAGAATTCATCGCCCTTACGGCATTAGCACTCTTTTCAAAAGCTGCCTTTTCTGAATCATTTAGATTATAATCTATGATTTTTTCCCAACCATTTTTTCCAATAGTGACAGGAACTCCCAGGCAGATATCATGTTGACCATATTCTCCATCTAGGTAAACACAGCAGGGGAAAATTCTTTTTTGATCATTTACGATACTTGCGACCAAAGCCGCTCCGGATGCTCCTGGCGCATACCAGGCAGAAGTGCCTATCAAGCCCGTTAAAGTTGCACCCCCAACCATAGTTGAAGATTTTACTTGGTCTAGACTTTCTTTAGATAAATAGTTAGAAACTAGAGTCGACTGATAGGAAGCCAATCGCGTTAAAGGAATCATAGTAGTGTCACCGTGTCCACCAATTACAGAACCTTGAATATCGCTAACCGGACAATTCAAAGCTTCACTTAAATAGTATTTAAATCTACTTGAATCTAGAATACCACCCATACCAATAATACGATTTTTAGGCAACCCACTTTCCTTTACAGCCAGATAAGTCATTGTATCCATTGGATTTGATATTACAACAACAACTGCCTCAGGAGAAACTGCTAATGCCTGGGTAACCACACTCTTCACTATTCCTGCGTTTGTTCCAATCAATTCTTCTCTTGTCATTCCTGGCTTACGAGGTAAACCCGAAGTAATCACGATCACTTTTGAGTTAGCTGTCGCCAAATAGTCACCTGTGACTCCACTAACTTTAGTGTGAAACCCATGTAAAGAAGCGGTTTGATTTATATCCATGGCCTTGCCCTCAGCAAACCCTTCTCTGATATCTAAAAGAACTAATTCATTAGCAAGTTCCATTCTAACAATTGATTCAGCGCATGTCGCACCAACATTACCCGCTCCAATAACCGTGATTTTCATATTTAGTATTCTTTTGAACTTTTTAAACTAAGTGAATTATTTAAGCGTCTATTCGCGCATAACGAGCATTTTTTTCAATAAACTCTCTTCTAGGTGGAACTTCATCTCCCATTAGCATTGAAAAAACTCTATCCGCCTCTGCCGCATTATCAATAGTTATTTGTCTAAGAGTACGACCTTCAGGGTTCATAGTTGTCGTCCAAAGCTGTGATGCATTCATCTCTCCAAGACCCTTATAGCGTTGAATACCAACTCCCGTTTGATCCTCTCCGCCATACTCGAGAGCTATAGTGTCTCGCTGCGCATCGTTCCATGCGTATGTCTGTTTTGATCCCTTTTTCACAAGATAAAGAGGTGGCGCAGCGATATAAACGTAGCCATTTTCTATTAACTCTTTCATATAGCGAAAGAAAAAGGTCATGATCAAAGTAGCAATGTGTGAGCCATCTACATCAGCATCACACATAATTACAATTTTATGATAACGTAATTTTTTAGTATTCAATGCTTTGGCATCATCTTCAGTTCCAACGCTAACTCCAAGTGCTGTATAAATATTGCGAATTTCTTCATTTTCAAAAGCTTTATGATGCATAGCTTTCTCCACATTTAATATTTTTCCTCGAAGTGGCATTATTGCTTGAAATTTTCGGTCACGACCTTGCTTGGCCGTTCCACCTGCAGAATCTCCCTCAACTAGAAATATTTCGCACTGAGCTGGATCTGTCTCAGAACAATCAGCAAGTTTTCCAGGAAGACCGCTCCCGCTCAAAACTGATTTCCTTTGAACCATCTCTCGAGCCTTTCGAGCTGCAACTCTGGCTTTTGCGGCTAATACCACTTTTTGAACTATTGTGCGAGCCTCATTTGGGTGCTCCTCTAAATAATTAGTTAACATCTCACCAACGATTCGATCCACCGCGCCTGAAACTTCAGAGTTTCCAAGTTTTGTTTTAGTTTGACCTTCAAATTGAGGCTCCATCACCTTTACTGAGATTACAGCTGAAAGGCCTTCACGAAAATCATCTCCCGCAACTTCTACTTTTTCTTTTACTAAAATACCGGTCCCATCAGCGTATTTCTTTAAAGTCCGAGTTAAAGCTCTTCTAAATCCAGACAGATGAGTACCCCCTTCGTGGGTATTAATATTATTTACATAAGAGTGTATGTTTTCAGCATAACCTGTATTGTATAGCATAGCTACCTCCACTGGAATTCCCTCAATTTCACCTTCCATAAACATTGGCTCTGGAATAAGCTGCTCTCTATTTTGATCAACAAACAGAACAAATTCTCTCAAACCACCCTCAGAAAGAAATTTCTCAGTCCGTGCTTTTCCATTTTCGTCTAGGTCACGAAGGTCACTGAGATTTATCTCAATACCCTTATTTAAGAATGAAAGTTCCCTTAAGCGTGCTGCCAAAATATCATACTGATAAACTGTATCTGTAAATATGCTTGAATCCGGCTGAAAAGTCACAATTGTCCCTCTTATGTCTGTTGCTCCAACTTTCTTAACTGGGTATTTAGGCTTACCTATCTCATATTCTTGAACATATTCACTACCGTCTCTGTGAACATTAACTGTTAAAAGGGAGGATAAAGCGTTTACACATGAGACACCTACCCCATGAAGTCCACCAGAAACCTTGTAGGAATCTTTATCAAATTTTCCACCTGCATGTAATACGGTCATAACAACTTCAAGTGCAGAACGATTCTCCTTCGTATGCAAATCAACCGGAATACCTCGACCATCATCTACAACAGTGATTGATTCACCGACATTAATGGTGACATCAATTTTTGAACAGTGCCCGGCAAGGGCTTCGTCAATGGAATTATCAACAACTTCATAGACAAGATGATGCAAGCCTTTTTGGCTAACATCACCTATGTACATTGCTGGTCGTTTTCGAACCGCCTCAAGCCCTTCAAGGACTTGAATACTATCGGCTCCGTAATTCTTTTTATCGCTCATAAATAAGGTATGAAATAGAGTGTCCTACAAAGATAACCCTAGTGCATTTCATAGAGGCCAACCGAATCAAAAACCGGGGGCCTTTATGAACATTTTTTTCAACAAAATAACTAACTAAAATAAGCAGACTTTTGTGAAATTAAAATTTATAAACAAGACCAAGACTGGCTCTGAAACCTTGAACTGAATATCCACTCCACCAGTCTATTCGGGAATTAAAAATATTGTCAATCTTAAGGGTTGCATTCAGCTGATTATTGTAAGTATACACAACTGATAATCTTCCATCCCAATACAGCGGAAGATTAATTAAATCCTCCCCAAGACTAGCCTTGCGCTCACCATGACGAATAATTGTTGACTCAAAGCGGATTTTATCTTTTAGATTAAAATGAATCTGCCCTCCAATTTGAGAAGAAGGCAAATGATAAATAGGTTTATTTAGATCATTGATTCGCATCCTAAAAAGGGCGAAACCTCTTAATTCCCAACCTGAACTATTCTGAAAAGTCAGTTCTCCACTAGGTTCAAAATAGCTAAGCTCAACATATTCTAGCGAAAGTCTTCCAGAATCTAAACCATCAGCCGAATAATCGGAATCTCTTATTACCATTGCATAGTTCTCATAACTTCTTTGGCGAGCTCCAAATCTGTATCCAATAGCACTAGATAATCTTCCATTAACACCACCATAAAGCGATGATGATCTAACTATTTCATATTGAGAATTTTCACCTAAAAAAGGGGTTTGATTAACCCTAGAGCGCATACCTCCATTTTCAATAATTCCCTCATATCCCCCATAAATATTTAGAACATTCTTAACCAATGGAAATTCAACATGGACTACAGGAGGTAAATAAGGAAGCGAAAGCTTTCCAGCACTATCATTTACTACACCATCAAAAATTACATTTAATCCGATCTTAAAACTTAAATCACCAACACTGTCTGCAATCGCAGGCGCAAATTGTGCCGACCAATAATTATTTGTTAGTAATCTACCTGTAGAATCTGTTCGAGATTTACCAGAAAGCCTATTAGCAGCAACCTTAAGAGGTAATTCTAAAAATATATCTTCAACAGGCAATCTCCAATTAACAGCGGAATTAACACCAGTTTCTACCTGACGACCACCTTGATCAATCCAATGATGAGATCGAATATTTGCACTTTGAAAAACCTGCTTTCTTTTGTATCCGGAATGCTCATATTTGACTTCAGCCTGATAGTCTTGAATCCATCTTAAAGGAGCGTTTCCTGATGTATCACTATCATTAGTTCCGAATATCTGCGGCTGCCCATAAAATGAATACCTATCAAAATTAGCTGAGGCGCGTGTTAAAAGCCTTCCTCGACTTAAAACCCTATCATAATGACCGCTAAGACCATTTTCTAGCCAACTAGAGTTTTCAAAAACAGACTTACGCCTTCCAGTTTCATCTGATGCCTGAAACCCTCCAAATGAAGAGAAGTGCCTCCCCTGGATTCCCCATGTTTGAATAGGGTCTCTTGAATTTCCAAATGAAAAGCCCAAAAGTGTTGTATAAAAATTACCTGCAGACAACATAACCGTGTTACTTGGCAATCTATAAAGTTTAGTTCGAGCAATACGAATAGGGGGAATCAATTCCATTTTTGGCGAAGGAATTAAAGTTCGCGACCTTAAATTTATTTCAACCGGCAACTTTTGAATATTGGTATCTCTTACATTCGGTTGACCTGTTATTTTTATTGCTCCAGCAACTTGAGCCCGATATTTTTCTTTTACCGATATATCAACACCACTTAGCACAGGCTGAGACATCGCATAGACTGAAGAGGTTATTAAAAATAGAACTACTAATTGCTTCATGGCGTTGTCTCTATTTTAGTCACGTTAGAGTCTATTTCAGAAAACTCATTTTTATTAGCCGCTTCTAATATTTCTTTTATTCGCTTGGCTTCTTCAATGAGTTCGGGATTGTAATTCTCGGAAATAACAAAATCCAAAGTATAAATTGCTTGAAAATTATCTTCAAGGCCAGCATAATTTTTTGCGAGCGTAATCAATGCTTTATAACGCCAATCTGCTTCAGAAGGCAAATTATCAATCAACCAAAATATTTCTTGATTCGAAGCCAAAAATGATTGATCATAATTTAGAAAAAATGCTAAAAAGTAGGAGGCCTCTGCTTGGATAGCGCTGGGACCGCCATTTTTAAGATACTGATAAGCCTGAATGGTCTTTTCCTGTAATTTTTTTGCCTTTTTTTGGGTTTCAGAGTTATCTTCAGCTTGAGGATTTTCTCTTTTAGAAATCTCATTACTCCAAAAGCTAAATGTATTACGAGCAATATTTAAGCGCGCTTCAACCCTAATTTCAGGACTGTTTCGCTCATCAGACGCTACAACTTTCGCATACGCTTGTGCAACATCTAGATCGCCTTTAGACTGACGAGATTTCATTAACGCAACGTTGGCTTCTCTCAATAATTCAGCGTCACTTGACAAACTCAATAAATTCTCAGCTGAAACCTGCATCAAATCTATATCAAAGTTTTCATTTTGAGATGTTATTCGTAATATCCACGCCCATGCATTTGTACTATATTCGTTGACAGGATATTGGGTGATTTTTTTGTAATAAATAAGAGCATTTACAATATCGTTCTCAAGCCTCGAAGATTCTGCGCTGAAGTGAATCGCACTCAAAGCAAAAAAGCCATCCGGAAAACGTTTTAGGTAATTTTTAAATGAAACATGCGCACCTGCATAGTTATTTTGAGCGTATTTATCTACCGCAGACATGTATGCTATAGAATCCAGTTCCGAGGCTCTAATTGTGGCAAAATCTATTCCATTAACCCATTCCAAATAGTCCTCAAGTCGATCCGCATCATCAAAAACAGATCTTGAAGTTCCGATTGCCTCTCTTGACTCTGGAGTCCCAGGATACAATTGAACTACACTTTTAAAGGTTGCAATTGAAGCATCAAGCCGATCATCATTTCTTTGAGCTATTGCTTGATTTAATAATGCCCGGCGCGCTTTCTCTAAATTCGGATTCTTTCTGACGAATTCAATAAATGAAGATTCTGCATTTTCGTTATTCCCAATCTGTAACTGGGTCTTACCCATCTCATATAATGCCTCAATCGAATACTTACCTCCAAAGGCATCATTACGGGAGTTTTTCCCGGAAAGAGATTTCAATAAAACTATTTTCTCGTTATCTCTTCCCAAGAGACCTAAACAAAGAGCCTGCTGGTATTCAGCATATGCTGAATATGAATTACTAAAAGAATTAGAGCTCGCTACGAATTTCTTGTAATATTCTTGACTAAGGGAATGTTTACCTAATAAAAAATACAAATCAGCCAAACGCAAAGTTGCATCAGCATTTTTTCTGTTATCGCCTTTAGCATCTTCAAGATAAACTCTAAATGCAGCAGAAGCATCTTCTAACTTATCGAGCTTATATAGACAATATGCCTTGTTGTATAGGCTAACAGGACGCTCCGTCAAAGTATAAGAGCCTGGAGTATTTAAAAAGGATTCAAACTGCGCCAAAGCTTCTTGCGCATCTCCTTTTTTGTACGCGAGTTCTCCCATCCAAAAATGTGCTAATGCTACAAATGTTAAATTTTGCTGATAAGTAAGTGACTTATTAAAAAATTCCTTTGCTTTTAACCAATTACTCGAATGATATAATTCCACGGCACGGTAATAGGCTACTCGTTGATAAGCCTCTCGCATTGCCATTGAAGACATTCCTGTCTGAAGAATCGCATCCATAGCTCTCGAATAATCTTTTGAGGTAATATAGAGATTAGCCAAATACTCATTTACTTCTCTTCTATATTCAGTCTCAGGAAAGTTCAATAAGAACTTTTTAAAAGCAGAAATGGCATTACCAAAAGGACTAGATCCTTGATATGTTAATTTTGCCGTTTGAAATGCAGATTCTTCCCTAATCACTTCATCCGTAGCGATTTCGCTCACCGCGCGAAAAGCAGATAGTGCATTTTCATTTTGACCCTCTTTTACATAACAATCCGCAAGAAGATATAATGCAAACTCCGAGACACTACTTCTTGTTGTCGGAATCTTGTTTAGACTCTGAATTGCATCCTTAAACCGATCCGCTTTTGCAAGAAGGACACCTAACTCATAATAATCGGATGGAGTCATCTTACCCTCTCTTTCTCGATGCATTAATAAATATGGAAGCGCCTCATCAAATCTCTTTTTTCTTAGGAGACTTTGACCTATAAGTTTTGCAATTTCAGGTGCCCGTTTTACCGTAGCTTCTTTGAGAAGAGACTCACCGAGTCTTAACAATTCATCATCCATTTGCCTTCTGGAATAAATCTGTGCTAGGTAATAGGGAACTACAAAGCCGAAATCTGGATGATCTTTGAGAGGTTCCAAATTTTCCAAGGCAGTTACATCATTTGTATCTAGATATGCTATATGACCATAATAATATTGTGCTGATGATGCTATTTTGAATTTAGATGATTTTGCTGCCGAGAATTGAGCTCTAGACATCTCATATTCTTTTAACATAAAAAGAGAATACCCAAGCTTAAATTGCAATTCCGCCTTTTCTTTCTTCGGCAAGAACATACCATTTAATCGCATCAACCAATTTTTAGCCTCACGGTATCTTCGGCGATTGAATGAATAATCAGCCATTTCTATGAACAATTCCTTCCTTCGGGCAGATGTTGGATATTCTCCAAGGAATTTCAACACCTGATCTCCTGCATCTCGGTTCATTAATTTAATCGAACACAAAACCTTAAAGAAATTACTCTGTTCGGATAAATCAGTTTCTGAATCGACCAAACTGATTACCTTTCTAAACCCCTCAGCCGCAGGAGCGTAGAGCGCTCTATCAAATAAAGCCCGACTCTCAGCATAGGCATATTGAGGCGTATGATGCGAGAAAGGAGCCTGTCCGCTCGCGGTAAAAGCGAGCAAAAAGAAGTTCAGAATGAAAAATCTTCGCATCATTGTTAGAGCATAAAGGTAGTTCGTACCAACAAAATCCACTTAATTTGTATCAGAAATCATACCCACATAAATGGAACAAACAATTTTAAGTCTAAAAAACGCAGATATATATCAAGGTAATCATTTGATATTAAAAGATATAAGCATTGAATTAAATCGTGGAGATTTTGTCTATTTAATTGGATCCACAGGGTCTGGAAAATCTAGTTTGCTCAAAACCTTATATGCAGACATACCATTAAACAATGGTGAAGGACAAATTGTCGACTATGATTTGCGCAAAATGCAAGATAATGAAATTCCATTTTTAAGACGAAAGCTAGGCGTTGTTTTCCAGGATTTTCAGTTATTAATGGACCGGAGTGTGTATGATAATTTAAATTTTGTTTTAGAGGCTACTGGTCAATTAAAGTCTAATGATAATGCAGATAGGATTAAAGATGTTTTAACTCGTGTTGGTATGGCCACAAAAGAGCATAAAATGCCATTTCAGCTCTCCGGAGGGGAGCAGCAAAGAATAGCAATTGCAAGAGCACTTTTAAATGACCCACCATTAATTTTAGCAGATGAACCAACGGGAAATCTGGACCCGCATACATCGGAAGAAATTATGCATCTTTTGGAAGAAATTTCCGCTAGTGGACAAACTATTCTAATGGCTACGCACGACTATGCACTGTTATTAAAATTTCCTCATGCAACATGGAAATGCTCTAATGGAAGTATCTCAACAACAGTTCAAAAAACCTTATAAACTGATTTCCTTCTAAACTCGAATAAATTCCATCGATCCTTGAATCTTTGACAATAACTTTTTTCTAGATTCTAAAATATCAGTTGCCTTAAAAGAATTCCAGTTTGCTTTTTCTGCAAGCAGTAATGCCTCCATAAAGGTGTCAGTATCTTGATATGTGAAGATTCCATCACTAGAACAAAATGGGATATCAACCAATGCGTTTTCATGAGCAATAATGAACCGAGCCTGATAAAGGGCTTGAATTAATTTTAATTTAATACCGGATTTATGATCAGCGTGAACAAGAACAGCCTGAGCATCACTAAATAATCTTGAAATGTATTCGTCATTTGGTTTATCTACATATTTCACCCTTGACTCCCCTTCTATTTTAAGATCTGATGAAGCTCCGTGTCCCGCCCATATTATTTTCCAATCTTGAGACTTTAAGCTAATACGAGCAGCATTCTCATTTTCAATCACTGAAAACTTACCTGGCACAAGAAGGATTTTTTGATCAGGTTTAGACTCAGGAATATTAAATACGAAAGTCTTCATCGGTCCTACAACTTTTGAGTTAGATAAGGGTGTCATCTGGTTCCAATAATCCGAATCACTAGAGGTCAAAGCCCATACCTCGCCATTCCATTCCTTTGCTAATTTTTTTTCCCATTTCCTTAGTCTCAAAGATTCCCAGATAAAATAAAGTGATCGTAAACCCTTTGATTGACTGGCAAGACTCTTATAATAGAGTGCTTCGGGATTATGAAGTCTTAGTATCGCATTCTTAGGATGGTAGATTCCTGAGCAATGAGGTCCATTGACTAAGACCGTACCTCTTTGAACCATTGATTTGTGTTTTGCAACTTTTGAAACACGACTGGAAACAATGTATGGAATTCGTTTCGATAAATAAATTTTAAATTTTCTTCTCGCTAAAGTGTGAAATTGAACACCCTCCATTTGCATCGGATTATCATTCAGAAGGCCCTTTTTTGACCAAGCATATAAAATAACCTGTAAATCATATTTTAGAGCATTTTCAATTTGTCCCCGAACTTCCAAAATACCTCCATATGATGTAGTCTCTAGGCGGTCCATCGACCAAATATGAATAGTTTTTACCCCCTCTAATCGAGAAATCAAATCGTTCCAAACTTTTTTTTCATTTTCCCAATTATATATTTTTGCCGCTTCTTCAGCAGCTCGTTTTGCTTTTTGATAATTCTTAATTTTTGATAAATTCTTTACAGCCTCCAGAATGCTCTTTACAGAGTTATCCGCAGTTATTATTCCTGCCTCAGTTGATTTTATAAGTTTTGAGACTTCAATAAGGTTACTCGATACAACTGGGATTCCTGCCTGCCAATAATCAAAAAGTTTATTTGGCAAACTCCATCGATAATTCTGACTTATTGGCTTATCCAAAGAAAATCCAATATCAGCTGCAAAAGTATACTCACGAAGGCTTTTTAGATTCTGTCTTGGTATGAATCTAACGATATCATTATTTAAGTTATTTGATTTTACCGTGAGCTTAAGTTTTGGTATTGCATCACCATTTCCAACAATTAAAAGAAGAACTTTTCCCTTTAAAGCCATCGTAGCTTCTAATAGTTCTTCGGCTCCACGGTCAACATTAATACCTGCACCTTGAATTATCCATATCGGTTTTTTCAAAGGCAATAATAATTTTCTACGAGTATCATCTTTTACTTGCTGAGAATTATTATCAAATAAAAATCCTGATGATGGTGTCATCGGAACATTTCGTACAACATCAAAACTTTTACCATATTCTCGATGATATTGCCTTGATATTGAGTCATTAACGGTTACAGCAAAGTCTACCCTTGGTATAGCATATTTTTCAGCTACAGACCAAATAAATTTAATGACAGGTCGAGACTCAATTTCTGGAGAACCAAGAAAATATTCATGAGAGTCATATACAAGTGGAAGCTTATTTCTTGATGACCAAAACACATTTGGCAACAATGTATCTAAATCATTTGCTAAATAAACATCCACTTGCAGTTTTTTTAAAAAAGCCCAAAGTCTAATCTGATATTCAATGTAGAATAGTGGACCCTTATTCCAAAAACAATTAAATCTGTGAATTTTATAAGTTCGATTTAACTCTTTCGAATTTGGATACTTTCGTCCAATCAAAATCACTTCATACCCTCGCTCCTCCCATGCCATGCAAGTTCTATGAACTCTTTGGTCCGAATGAAGGTCATTAATCACTGAAATCGCAATTGAAGACGCCATATTCACGAAGGTAGGGACTACCTCTAGCTATATTTGAACTATGAATCCACACGACATAAATATCGAAGACTTCAATTATGTTCTACCCGAGGAAAAAATCGCTCAATTCCCATTAGAATCAAGGGATAAATGTAAGATGCTAATATCATGGGGAAATGAAATAGAAGAGGGAACAATCAAAGATTTTCCTGAGTGGATATCAAAATTAAAAACCCCTAATGTTGTTTTAAATGACACAAGAGTTGTTCGCGCTAGATTATTTTTTTCACGAGGTGATGGACTTCAACCGTTTGAGATCTTCTACTTAGACCCTGTTAGTGGGTCAATTGAAGAAACTATGTCATCCAAATATTCTGTTGAAGCATGGTGCAAAGTTCGACATTCAAAAAAATGGAAAGATCATACACTACTGAGAAACAATTATTTAACCGCAAAAAAATTAGAACAAATTGATGATAAATTCAAAATTCATTTTTTTTGGAGTAATGATGTTACATGGTCAGAAATTCTAGAAGAGCATGGAGAAACACCATTACCACCATATATGAAGCGCGATGTTAATGAAATTGATTCTGAAAGGTATCAAACGGTATTTTCAAAAAAAGAAGGGTCTGTAGCAGCTCCAACAGCAGGATTGCATTTCACTAAAGAAATTTTATCTAAAATTTCTAGAGAAGGTGGAATGACAACTTTTTTACAATTACATATTGGAGCAGGTACATTTCAACCCGTTTCAGATAATATTTTAGGAAATCACAAAATGCACTCCGAAGAAGTTTCTATCTCCATTCAGACAATTGAAAGTTTGATGAATAAATTCGATACCATTGCTATTGGAACCACCGCAACAAGGGCATTAGAAAGCCTATACTGGATAACTTTAGAATTATTTAATAATGATATCGAATTAAATCACGTAGATCAATGGTTACCATATAAAAAGCATAAAAGTTATTTAAATCGAATGGATTCGCTAGAATTCATTCATAAATATCTTATCTCGAAACAAAAAAAATCAATTCAATTCAGCACATCGTTATTAATAGTTCCAGGTTATGAATTCCGCTTTGTCAATTTACTTTTAACAAATTTCCATCAACCCAAAAGCACTCTTTTACTGCTCATTTCCGCCGCTATAGGAGATAAATGGAAGACGATATATGATTATGCACTTGAAATGAATTTCAGGTTCTTGAGTTATGGAGATGCTTGCTTATTAAAAGTAAAATGATTCGAAATATTGCTTTTTGAAGATAAAATGATCGATTTCATTCGTGACTTATTCGATAACACAAGTAAATTTACCTGTCACGCGTTCAGTATGAGTTTGGAATTTAAAAAAAGACTTTAGACGCTTTGAATTCCTATATTTACACCTATTCAATTTCAATATTAAAAAAAAAGATGAAAAAATTATTTAATTTGATGCTATTGTCCTTGGTATTTACAGCATGTGATACAGACACAGCTGATCCTATTCCAGTAAAATATGTGACAGATGACTTAACCGTCTTAGAGGACCAAAAAGCTTTTCTTTTGGAAACAACTGGAACATGGTGTCAATACTGCCCAAACGGTGCTGCCTCTATGCTTGAAATGCAAAGTACTTATAACGTAACTGGAGATAGTAATATCCGTGTTATTGGATTCGCTTCCCACACAGGTGATCCCCTAGTTACACCTGTTCAAACACTCTTAAATAATACTTTCACTACAACAGGAGTTCCTAATTTTTATGTTAATAATGAGGATGTTGGCCAAAGTATTTCCGGACCGACTGGTGCTGCACTGGCAGGAATTCCATCTGTTGGAATTTCTCATATTAAAAGTCTAAATAATACTGGAGATACCACAACAGTTGATATTAAGGTGCAATTCTTTGAGGATAAAAAAAATATAGCATACTATGTTCAGAGCTATTTGCTTGCTACCGGAATTGAAGCGAGAACACATGATCTCGGAGGCTTACCTGTAGACTTGAACCAAGTATCTAGTGTAGCAATTGTAACTACAGGTTCTGGAAGCACTCCAACTACTTGGGCTGTGGATACTTGGGGTAAAAAAGCTGGTGAAGTATATACTCATGACCATATTCCTTTTGCTTCTGGCATCACATCTTTTGAATGGGGAGTTAAGCTTGATACTATCAACCCTTTAGGTCAATCTTACTTCGAAGGTGATATTTTTGGATCAAAATACACCCCTATCCGACTTGTAATTCCTCATGAGGTTCAGGGGGTTCCCATCCCTCCAGGAGTGGAGTATGAAGTTGTAACTATTATCTGGTCAGAAAGATTTGATGGAACTCCGGGAGTCTTATTTGTAAATGGCTTCCAAGGATAAAAAAATTATACTGAAATAAAAAAGGCGCTCTAATTAAAGAGCGCCTTTTTTATTTATCTAACATTAATTCCTAAAGAACTTTCTGTCAGCATAAAACGCCCCAAAAGGAATAAATGATAAAGCAAAAGCAGTTAAAGTAATTCTCAACTTCCAACTGAACTGAAGATGAACCAGAGGTAACATCGAAGAGTATAGAAGGAACAATAAACCATGAGTCATACCTACAGTTTTTACCATTGATGGGTCATTAAAATAATATTTTAACGGCATTGCCACACAAAGCAAAATCAGGAGTGAAACTCCCTCCAAAAAGGCGAAAAACCTGAGAAGAAAAAGGAATTTATTCATCTACCGGTAATAAACTCAACTATTTGTCCATTCTCCTTGCCCTGCGATTTCCAGCATCTTTTTGCGCCTCCATCATATCATTCATTTTTTTTGAAAACCTTGATTTCTTACCCCCTTTTGCCTTAGTCGCGTCAATTTTTTCTCTCAATTTTCCCTCATTTATAAAGAACTTCTTAATAGACCACTGTTGACCGAAAATCAACAAATTAGAAACAAAATAATAATAAGATAATCCCGAAGCATAATTGTTAAACCAAACCAATAACATAATAGGCATTAAATATTGAATAATCTGCATTTGCTGTTGCATCATATTATTCGAAGATGGTGTCATCGAATTATTAAATCTTGTATAAAGAAAAGTTGATATTGCCATTAAAATTGTGAAGAGACTAATATGATCCCCATAAAAAGGAAGACTAAACCATTGTCCAAAATTAAAAATACTGTCATAACTACTTAGATCATCTGCCCACAAGAATGACTCTTGCCTCAGCTCAATACTCGCTGGGAAAAAACGAAACATTGCAATCAAAATTGGAAACTGAAGTAACTGAGGAATGCACCCCCCTAATGGATTCACTCCGGCTTTTTGATACAAGAGCATCGTTTCCTGCTGTTTTTTCTGAGCATCATCACCATGCTTCTCAGCAAGCTCATCCATCTCAGGTTTTAAAAGTCGCATCTTAGCCATGGACTTATAAGAAGCAAATGTTAAAGGTGACAAGGCAAGTTTAATGATCAATGCCATCAAAAATATTATCAATCCATAATTCCAACCAAACCCCTCCATCAAATTGAACATAGGAACGACTATCCCCTTTGAAATCCAACCAAAGATTCCCCAACCAAATGGTATAATTTCATCAAATTTTTTGTCAAAACTTTTCAATTCTAAATACTGATTTGGTCCATGATATATAAGCCCGTGAGCATCGATACCATTATCGTCGCCCGTAATTTGTAGGACGGATCGAAACTGTCTTGTATGGCCAGAATCATTTGCTGCTGGAGTTGTTGTTGCCAATTGTACCGAAGAAAAAGGTTTGTCAGATGACCAAATACTCGAGAAAAATTGCTGTTTATGAGCAATCCAGGAAATATTGCTCGCTATATCCTCATCATCTTTACCATTACTTAAATAGTCTTTCTTTTCATCTTCTGCATCGAAAAAATAGGTAGTTGTGTATTGATTTTCATTTGTTAAACTTTTTTCATGACGAATACCATTTTGACTCCATTTAAGTGAAATATTCTCCTCATCTGGGACCGATAAAGACCACTGCAAACCATAGCCATCGCCAAGCGAAAAAATCCATTCAGTACCGTCATTGTTTTTCATTGAAAGACTTTCTCTTCCTTCGCTTTTTTTCTTAAGAACTCCCTTAAAAACTCCTTTATTTGCTCCCGATATTTTATGCCCTCCATTGACTAAGTACAGGGGATCGCCTCGGTAATCATTGTAATTTTTTAATTCTACCTGAACAAGCTGTGCTCCTATTGAATTGAATGCATATCTAACTTTATCGTTTTCCAGGGTATAGATTTCTTCAGCCCCATTTAAATCTTCTAAATAGGATGTTGTGTCATTTGAAATAATACTATCATCATCAATACTTATTTCAGAACTATTGAAAGAATTATCTAAAGAGCCTTCTTCTGAATTTTCAAGTAAATTATTTTGATCAACCTGAATATCAACAACTTCCTGATTACCAGCCCACCAAGTCATTCCCATGAGAATAGCTGCTATTAATAAAAATCCGATAACTTGATTACGATCGATTGTTTTTTCTTCTAACATTTTAAGAATTCTTATGAATCAGTGATGCATTTACAAAAGAGACAAAAAGTGGATGGGGATTAACGACTGTAGATTTATATTCCGGATGAAATTGCACACCAATAAACCATGGGTGAGAAGGGATTTCTACAATTTCTACTAGACCTGTTTCAGGATTTACGCCAGCAGCTTTCATTCCTGACTTTTCTAGACTTTCTAAATAAGAGTTGTTAAACTCAAATCTGTGTCTATGTCTTTCTGAAATAGTCCTTTCGCCATACAATTCATAAGATTTTGATCCTTTCTTTAATTCGCAATTATAAGTTCCTAATCTCATAGTTCCTCCTTTTTTTATTACCTTTTTTTGGTCTTCCATTAGGTCGATGACTGCATTCTTAGTATCGGGGTCAACTTCTCTGGAATTTGCGTCAGAAACGTTTAAAACATTTCTAGAATATTCGATTACACTTGCTTGCATACCGAAGCAAATGCCTAAAAATGGTACACCTTCCTCTCTGGCAATTTTAACAGCCTCAATTTTTCCTTCTAAACCTCTAGATCCAAAACCTGGAGCGACAATTACTCCATTTAGATCCTTCAAAGCTTCAAATGCATTTTCTCTACTTAAACTTTCCGAATGAATCCATCTAATATCCACCTTGGTTCGACAATTAGCTCCTGCATGAATTAATGCCTCAGTGATCGACTTGTATGAATCCTTTAATTCAATATATTTTCCTATCAGTCCAATCTCTACTTTAGTTTTTGGATTTTTATGTCGATCGAGAAAATCATTCCAACGATTCATATCTGGCTCTCCAATAATTGGCAGGCCTATCTTTTTCAAAACAACTTCATCTAACTTCTGAAGTCTCAATAAAACTGGAACGTCATAAATAGTTGTTGCATCCAATGATTCGATAACCGAATCTGGATGAACGTTACAAAAATTTGCTAATTTTCTTTTTATTTCTGAACCAAGTGATTGTTCCGCGCGACAGACAAGGATATCCGGTTGAACTCCACTCTCTTGCAATGTTTTTACTGAATGTTGAGTTGGTTTTGTCTTTAACTCTCCAGTTGCTTTGAGATATGGAACTAATGTCAAATGAATACTAAGACATCCCTCTCCTAGTTCCCATCTAAGTTGCCTTACCGCTTCAATGTATGGTAGAGCCTCAATATCACCTACAGTACCTCCTATCTCAGTAATTACGATATCATATTTACCAGATTCCGCAAGAAGTTTCATCCGATATTTAATTTCATCGGTAATATGGGGAATGACTTGAACTGTTTTACCTAGATAGTCTCCGCGGCGTTCTTTATCGATAACACTTTGATATATACGACCTGTGGTTATATTATTCGCTTGAGATGTTGGACAATCCAAGAAACGCTCATAATGACCAAGGTCTAGATCTGTTTCTGCACCATCATCCGTGACATAGCATTCTCCATGCTCATATGGATTTAATGTACCCGGATCAATATTTATATAAGGATCAAACTTTTGAATTGTGACTGAAAAACCTCTTGCTTTCAAAAGTTTGGCAAGAGAAGAAGCAACAATCCCTTTACCCAAAGAGGATGTAACTCCGCCTGTTACGAATATAAATTTTGTTTTCAAGCTCATATGCGATTCTGTTCCGCCAAAGTTAGGATTTTAAAACGCGTAGCTCAACATTAAAGTTGGCATAATTGGTAATTGATTTACACGCTTTGCACTTGGTGTATCATAGTAAAATATATTTCTGCGGTTATATGTGTTTGTAGCAGCAAAAGCTACCTCCACTCGTTGATTGGTTTTTATATCCCATCCTTTCTTAGCTGTAAAATCCAATCGATGATATGACGGCAGTCTTTGGCTATTAATATCACCATAAAGCACACTAAGTGAACCATTAGCATTCTCATAAGGGTAGTCTATTAGCGGTTGCCCCTGAGGATCAGTAAATGTTTGATTTTCGAAATAACCTCTTATTGGTGTAAATGGAAATCCTGATCCATAATTCCATCTGAAATTTATTTCCCAATCCTTATCCCCTTTATAGGCTACCAAAAGATTCAAGTTATGTCGACGATCAAATTGCGGAGAATAGTTTTGAACACCATCGAAACGAGAAACTTTCCCTAAAGAATAAACGCCCCAGAAATACCAATGCTTATCTTGATAAGTCAGGAGCGCATCGATTCCGCGAGCCAATCCTCTCTCAATCATGAAATCTTTTCTTAATAATTCATCTTGGTCCTCATAAACAGGAATGTCATCATAGATTTTATAACGATTGATATTTGTTATTTGATCAAATTGTTTAACGTAACCCTCTAGTTCTATTTTTAAACCTTTTGATAAATTTAATTCAGTGCCTAAAACATAATGATTGGCAGTTTGAAGACTGTTTACAACTGGAGTTCCATCAAACTGAGTAGGTAAGTCACCAGCTCCACTTAAAAATCCATAAAATAAATTAACAACATCTCTATCACTATTTGCAGCAACTAAATTCTGTGAATATCTACCTGCCGAACCCTTAAATCTCAAATATTCAGTGGCATTAAACTTTAATCCCATTCTCGGTTCAGCTCTAACTATAGCTAAAGATCCATAATTATGAAGACGCAATCCTGGTTGAACAAGCCAACGACCCTGTTGTCTTTTGTATTCCATGTAACCGCCTATTTCAGTAGTATTTTGAACTTGGTCTAGAGTTCTTCCCACACTATTGGTATATGTATAATCAGTGCGATAGCCAACAAATTCTAGCCCATACTTGAATTCATCATATTTACGTAATAAATATGTAAAATCTAGACCTCCATTAAAACCATCTATGGCGCTTTCTCTAGGTCGATTTAATAATTCTGTTGATTGAATCTTATAGTTGCTTTGAGCCAAATGTGCTTCAATTAATGTTCCAGAAGATGCAGGGATTACTAAAAAGTCCGCGCCATAACCATTTGATTGCCAAGAAATAGTTTTATCGCCAGCAAAACGAACTGCATCATTAAAATTAAAACCAAACAAATTAACTCTATTTCCTCCTTTTGATTCAATTGTATACTTTCCGAAAATATCTTGAAAAGAAAAAGGAAGCCCACCATATTCAGTTGCAACATAAGGATATACAATTGGAGCTATAGCATCCAAATATGAGGCTTTTGCCGATATCAACAGAGAACTTGGAGCTAATCCATCAACTCCTCTCTTACCAATAGGAGCCTCTAATAAAACTTTACTCATATATGTTGAAGAAGAAACCTTTCCTGAATATTTCTTTCGATTCCCAGATCTTGTTCTGATATCCATTACAGAAGAATTCCTACCACCATACTTTGCACCAAATCCTGCAGTGTATACATCTGCACGCTGAAGTATATCGGTATCAAATACGGAGAAAAATCCAATACTATGAAAGGGGTTATACAGAATCATACCATCTAACTTCACAAGGTTTTGAATTGGAGCGCCACCTCGAATATAAAGCTGTCCACCTTGATCCCCGGTGGTTATAACTCCGGGAAGAACTTGAAGCGCACGCATCAGGTCAGGTTCGCCACCAATAGAAAATGTTGTTATCGATTTTGCACTCAATTGAACTACTCCAGTCGACACTTTTGTCTGCTGCTCTTGTCTTTTCACATCAATCACAACATCATCAAGAGTAACAACAGATTCATCCAACAAAAACCTTTCAAATACAATACGAGAAGATTTAATTGATACTTTTCGAGACCGGGTTTCATAACCAGGCATTTTGACAATTATAATTGCATCTCCAAAAGGCAAGCCTGTCATTTGAAAATATCCATCACTGTTTGCATAAACACTAATATCAAGATCTTTAACAAGATCCTTAATTTCAGAACCTTCAACCGAAATTTGAGCATATTCTAGAGGGCGCTGGCTTTGTCTATCCAAAACATAACCTCTTACACCTCCGACATCCTGAGCGAAAGTAGAAATACAAAGAAAAAATATTGAAAAACTAGTAAAGTATTTTAAAAAGTAATTCATTGAGAATAATTCCATCTTTTAAATTAGGGCCGCCCATTCCCTTTGCTTGGCGATCGGCGTCGCGAAGATACCCAATGATTCTTATCAACTTATGACGGGAATAATTTTGATTAATTAAGGCAATATCACGAAGAGCATACTCTGACATTTTTAGTTTTTCTGATATATTTTTTAGATTTTTATCTTCTATACCGCTATAAACGAGTGATTTAGAGAAAATAGAAAAGAGGATTGAAATCGTAATAATTATCGGATTATGTTTTGGATTTTCTCCCATACTTTTCGCAATCCGATATGATTTAGTCAAGTTTTTTGAAGCTATGGCTTTAATTAATTCAAAATTATTGAATTCCCTACTAAAACCTGTTACTTTTTCGATGACCTCAGCAGTAACATCATTATTATCACCTAAGTATGCGGAAATTTTATCCAATTCGTGCATAATTCGAGATAAATCCGAACCTATACTTTCTGATAATAGAATCGATGCTTTGCTACTCATATTTAAACCCAAAGCAGTCGCTTCAGTATTTATCCAACTAGAAATTTGATTTTCATATATTTTTTTAAATTCAATATGAATAGCACTAGAGCTCTTCTTTAAGGCCTTATACAAAGCTTTCCTTTTGTCTAATTTTTTTCCCTTTAATCCAAGTGCCAAAACCGTACTAGATTGAGGAGCTTCAACATAAGAGGAAAGAAGTTCTATATCTTTTAAATCCTGAGCCTCTCTAACAATAACAACATTTCTTTCGGACATCATTGGATAACGCTTGGCGTGGCTCATTATGGTAAGTGCATCCGTATCTCTTCCATACAATACGTTCAAATTAAAATCCCTTTCATTTTCTAACAATGATTCTTGAAGAATAATTTCCAATGCACGATCAATAAAAAAAGGTTCCTCTCCATCAAAAATATACACAGGCATAAATCTGCCTGCTTTTAATTCTAATGATAGCCCTTGAATTGTCATGTAGTCGGCAAAAGTAATGTATTAATTATTCGTGATGGTAGGGTTCACCTTTCAAAATAGTCCATGATCTATATAGCTGTTCAAGAAATATCAGTCTTGCCATATCATGAGTAAATGTCATTGGACCTAATGACATAATATCATCAGATTTTTCATAAGACAACTTATTAAATCCATAAGGGTCACCTATGGCAAATATTAATCTTTTAGGTCCAGAATTCATCCACTTTTGAAATTGATTAGCCATACCTATGCTGGAGAGTGAGTATCCTCTTTCGTCAAGTAATATAAATCGATCTCCTTTTTTAACGAAACCATTTAATTTATCTGAATTTAAAACACTCACTATTTTAAATTTTGAATATTTCGAAAGACGATTGCTGTAGAGCTGCAATCCATCGTTAATGTATTTTTCTTGAGTCGATCCAACGACGAGTAAAATGATTTCCATAGTTCTTACGTTCTTTGCAAAGGTGAAACAGATAATAGAATATTTACAAGGAGAGGAATGGAATAACCATTTAAATTCTGCAATTCAAGAGGATTTCGGCTCTGGCATTGGGTCAGGAGACCATTCTAGCCTAGCTTGTTTTGATATGAATGAATTGGGAATAGCCAATTTAAAAGCAAAAGAAAATGGTATAATTGCCGGCTTAAACCTAGTTCCGTATATATTTCGTGCAATTGACCCCAATATTTCTTGGAAGCATTATGCAGTAGATGGAGACTCAATCTCAAATGGTCAGGTTCTGTTAACTGCGACTGGTCCAGTTTTATCATTACTGGGTTCGGAAAGGATTATGCTGAACTACACACAAAAATTAAGTGGAGTCGCAACACTTACTAAAAAAATAACTGAGCAAATTGAAGGTACTAGTTGTAAACTTCTTGATACCAGAAAGACGACTCCGGGCTGGAGGGTTCTTGAGAAATATGCAGTGCACCTAGGTGGTGGATTTAATCATCGAATGGGATTACATGATTATATCATGCTAAAGGATAACCATATCGACTATTGCGGTGGAATAAAGGAAGCAGTGGGACGCACCTCAAAATATTTGAAAAATAAAAAATTATTAAGAGAAATAGAGGTTGAAGTGCGCAATATAAATGAAGTTAAAGAAGCTATGAATGAAAAAAATATTAACCGCATTATGCTAGATAATTTTTCACCAAAAATGTGTTTTGAAGCTGTGGAAATAATAAATGGAGCCAAAGAAATAGAGGCTAGTGGTGGTATTACTGAAGACAACATAAGAGAATACGCTTTAAGTGGAGTGGATTTTATTTCAGTAGGCGCTCTCACGCATTCTTCTAAGAACTTAGATTTAAATTTTAAAGCCGACTTTTGAGATGATGTTTGAAAAAATAAAAAACTCAATTAAAAAAAATCTAAAGAAAATTAAAGTCCCATACTTTGACGGCTTAAGCGTATTTGCTGTTGCAGTTTTTTTTGGGAAAGGAATCTGGGAAGGTGCGGTAACAAGCCGCGCTGCCAGCATAAGTTTTTCTTTTTTTCTAGCTCTCTTTCCCGGAATAATTTTCTTGTTTACATTGATCCCTTTTATTCCTATTGATGGTTTTCAAGAACAAGTTTTTTTCCTGTTACAGGAAGTCCTGCCTCCTAATAGTTTTGAAGCTGTAGAAACAACCATTAATGATATTTTAACTATTCGCCGGGGTGATCTTTTAAGCTTCACTATTCTGGCAACTTTAGTCTTTGCAACAAATGGCACATTATCTCTAATTGGGAATTTCGGACTTACAATTCATAAGCTAAATGTGAGAGGCTTCTGGTCTCAGTATTTAGCTGCTTTAACTCTAACATTAACACTAGCCTTTTTAATTATTATTGGCATTTCTTTAATTACAATTTCTAAATCATTTCTCGATCAATATATTCAAGATATTTGGATAGGTATTTCAGTCTCAGTATTGCTCATTGGACTAAGGAACGTAATTCTCCTAATTATAATTCTATTAGCGATTTCAATGTTATTTTATTTTGGCCCCATGAGATCAGCACCTTGGAGGTTTATTTCACCGGGAGCTTTACTTGCGACATTATTAGTCGTCTTATCGTCAACATTATTTGGGACATATGTCACTCACTTCGCTACATACAACCAATTTTATGGATCAATAGGAACATTATTGATAGTTCAATTATGGATTTATGTTAATGCCATTGGCTTAATAATAGGTTTCGAATTAAATGCTAGTTTAGCAGAAGCAAAAAACCGCGTAACTTCATCAAACCTGAATAAAGACAAATAATCAATACAATGAAAATAATGAAAATATCGAAAGCACTTTTACTTGCTGGAACCCTGACATTTAGTTTTAGCTCAGTAGCTCAGACTAAAAATATTGAAGGTATAGACTTCCCAGAAACGATGTCAATGAATGGCCAAGAAACCGTCTTGAATGGTGGCGGATTGCGCACAAAGCTAATCTTCTTGGATCTTTATGTTGGTGCACTATACTTGCAGACTAAGACATCTGATGCCCAGACTGTAATTATGGCCGATGAGGAAATGGGGATTCGTATTGAAATTGCTTCTAAATTGGTAACCCAAGAACGCTTTATTGAGGCATTAGAAGAAGGCTTTGCAAACGCATCTGCAGGAAAATCAACTGCAAATGATATCCAAAAATTTAAAGACTTTTTCAAGGATGAATTTCAGAAGGGCGACGTTATTTCCTTAAACTATCATACGGGAGATGCAGTATATCTATCTAAAAACGACAAGCAACTAGGTGATTTCGCAGGTTTAGCTTTTAAGCAAGCGTTGTTTAGCATTTGGTTAGGAGATATTCCTGCTCAAGAAAGCTTGAAAGACGATATGCTCGGTAAATAAGTCTTAATGAACTTAATTCAATAGACCCCGCAATTGCGCGGCCTATATTTATTTTCGTCATCTACATCAAATAATAACAAATAGTCGACCTAATTAAGAAACGAGAAAATATAACTTATTGGCCATTTCTTTAATTCTTGAAGTAGTCTTTTGGTGCAAAGCAGAAATACAATTAAAGGGACTTGGTGGACATTTTATAACGGGTAAAAGAGTGAAAAATTAAAACTATAAAAAACGGAGGATGAATACCCGGGGACATTGTTTATTTGGTGAACCATATTAATTCAAACCGGGCCTCTTTAAAAATAGACAACTTTAATCCTTATGAATCTCATAAATATCAAGTTTTACAAAGCCTTACTTTAATCAAAAGTTTAATGTGAGATAATGATTATAAAGAATGGACCGGCGGAAATATTAATAATACAAAATCAGTAAAAACCTATTCTTGTTATGCTAAGATTCAAGAAGATGGATCCCTATATTTCAAAGGATATCTGTTTGGATTACGTTTTATCGGAAGATATAACAGCTGGACGCGAGCCGAATAACTCATCATAAACTTCTTTGATATGCGATCCCACTTCAGTTGGTGCGTATTTTTTTGATCCCAAAACATCTTTAGGAACAACTATTGGATTTCTCCACAAGGCTTCTACCCCCTCTGCAATTGAGTTAGAATTCAATTCTACCCTAATACCTGTTTTTTCATTGACCCAAGATTTAAACGCAGGAATATCTGAAGCAATTACGCTAAGACCCGTTTCAATAGCCTCAAGAACAACAATTCCAAAAGTCTCCGATTTTGAAGGTTGAAGAAAAATATCTGCTTTACAATACTCTTCATAAAGTTGATTTTGATCTAATGACCCTAGCCATTTGATATTTTGATCTACACCCAGTCCCTGGGCATAATCTTGTAGAACTTTTAATCGACTACCTGAACCAACATGTGTATAATCCCAGATTATGTCAGGGTGATTTCGCTTGAGAATGGATAATGCTTCAATCGAAAAATCAACTCGTTTCACAAGAGAATTCGAAGAAATTAGACTTGCAACTCCTAAAATTTTTACTATTTTTTTCTGTGGCTCCAGTTTTCTGCTCATGTACTTAAAAGAGTTGATATCTACTGCATTCGGAATTGTCCTGAAATTCTCTTTTAAAATTTTTGGTAGCTTGTTCTGTAATTCCTCTGATAAATGTTTAGACACAGGAAGAATTGCCTTAGCTTCTTCATATGACGATCTCACCTTTTTACCGAATAACTTATGACGAGTCCATTTTCCTGCCTTAGACCAATGTTCCGTAATGACGTATGGAATATTCCATCTCCTTCCCAATTGCTCTGCAAGAATCCCTGCTGGGAAAACTACATTAGCATGAATTGCTATGGGCTGATCTAATCCTGTTTTATCAGCCCATTTACGGGTAATCAATTTTGCTGCCCAAATAGGTGTGTGATATATTGTTTTCCATGCCCGAGATCTAACTTTTAAGATTATTTCACCTTCTGAACCTCTTATCCAATTGACCTCCATCATTTTTTTTCCTTTAGCTATGTCGACAAAAAGCAATTCAACTTCACAGCCGACAGAACGAGCTGCCTGCCATTGAGCACGAATGAAATTACCACGAACCGGGTTTTCTTTGTCAGGGTACCAATAGGTTAACCAAAGAATCATTTTTTATTCCGGTTTAATATTCTATTTATAGAAGATTTTAAATCAGGAGATAAATTTAAAATATACAGACCAAAAAGAGTCCAAATTAAAAATACCAATATTTCAAAAATTGAATAAAAAACCCCATTAAAAGAATTCGTGAATAGATGATCAATATTTACGAAAAATAAAAAGTCCCAAAACATAAAATGGAAAAACACTCCTAAAACCAACCATATAAGTGATTTTAAAAATTTGATTCCTAGCCACAAATCTCCTGTTAACCGATACAAGGCTACCAACTTAACTAAATTATACAAGACTATGGCAGTAAAAAATATTTGAGCAGCCCCCTCTACTCCTTTTGTTGGTATATAAATAGCACCAGCAGTTAAGGCAAATAAAATCAAAACTATGTTTGCATATAATTCCCATCTAAAGTTTTTTGATGCAACTAAAACTAAACCGCTAGGGCCTGTTGATACATTGACAAGCTGCGCAGCCGCAACCCAAAATAAAGCAGATTGACCTCCTTGGTAGCCCGCAGGAAGAATATTAAATATCCATGGACTAACTGATAGTATAACTAAAAATAAAAAAGAAGACACTACCCACTGGGTGCTCAAACTTCGCATACCGATATGGCGAAGCTCTACCCAGTTTTCTTCAGCAACATACTTTGAAATAATAGGACGCAATGATGCATTCATGGCCTTCATAGGCATTGCAACCACGATACCAAAACTAAATGCAATACTATATTGAGCAACTGCGGATAGTCCTAAAAAACTTCCAATCATCAGAATATCAAGTTGTCCAAATGACATTTGAGCACTAACAGTTAGTAGCATTACTAAACTATATCGAAACATCTCACTTTTAGGCCAAATCATATTAGCTTCAAGAATCGATAATTTTATCTTTTTAGCAGAAATAAAAATATATAAAGCATAACAACCATATCCGAGCAGCAATAAATATAAAAAAGTATCTAAACTTGAAATGATCCCCAAACCAAAAGTCACCAAAAGAATAGTAAGCAATAATTTTCTCCCTGTATCTTTTAACCAGTAAGGAACTATAACTTTCTGATAATGAATTAATTGAGAAGAATATAACTCGAAAACTATATATGTTGCCGCAAAAGGAAACACAAGCCAAAAACTTGGATCAAAATAATCTTTCATAAAAAAGACAATTAATGAATCCCCTAATAAAATAGCAACTAGAAATAATATTAAAAGGCAAACGCTTGAAGCAAATAGCCCAGTATTTACAATCCTCCTATGCAGAGCAGAGTTTACTCTAGGGAAATAGGTAACAATAGTCTGAGGCCAACCCAAATGAGATAAGGCACCTAACAATAAAGATGCTGAAATTACCCATCTCACTAATCCCATTTCTTCAGGATTCTGTGGGAATGCCCATGGAAATAAAATAAGACCATTCATGGCACCAAAAAAAACGCCCAAATATCCAGAAGTAAGATTCCAAATCGATTGACGTTTTACTATTCCCATGAATCTAAATTTAAATCAGGAAATAAAAGTTTTAGCCTCTCAATAGATTCTCGGTATTCAGATTTAACTTCTTCAAGAGTATTTTTATCAACTGGATCTTTCTCAGGCATTTTTCCTGAATTAAGAAGTAAATAAAATGGCAAAATTTTCTCTTGAATCCAATGTGGAACATAACGCTGAAGTAATAAACCGATTCGATGAATAAACTTACTCTTTATTGCAACTGTCTCATTATGCTGAACAAAAACATAATCTTTATAAAATGAAGAATCAATATCAAGGAATTCTGCGATATCGACCATGGATTCATTAGTCTTTTTTACCAAAGATTCAAAAGTGCAAACATGAATTCTATCTGGACCTAATGCTTTTATCCATTTTCTTAAATAAAATTCATAATCACCATGAGATTTTAACACTTCATCTTGAGCATAATCTCTCCAATCCATTTTTATTCTCTTTGTTCGGTGACTTTCAAAGCGATATTGAGAATATAGTCTAGATGAAGGTTCTCTTAAAACAAAAATAACTTTAGGATTTGAAGGTAATACAGGTATGTACTTTAAAGCATTTTTGTAATAGATATAAGGGGCTGTTGCCTCGAGCCTTATTTTAGTTTCATTTGAATCATGAGACTTGAAGTAAGAGGTGTATTTATCAATAGAATGATCAATGATGTTTGCATTTCTATTAAATCGATTTACTTCATCAGCGAAAAAAAAGGTTTCTTTAACCATTGAAGCTTTAACCTCAGGATGTGCAGATAACCAAAAATACAGAGAACTAGTTCCGCACTTAGGTGCTCCGGCAATAATGGCATTCGGAAGAGAATTTAGATTCATACTGAGACCAAAGTAACGATGTTTTGTTCGTAACATTGCCCTTTCGCTTTACATTGTCACCCTCTTAATTGAACCGATGAAAAAAAATTTAACAATTTCTAATTTAGCCCCTCTAATAATTTTTCTTTCTGCCATCATTTATTTTTGGCCAGTAGTATTTGAAAATCAAACTATTGAGCAAGATGATATTCTTATGGGGCTTGCAAAAGGGCGCGAGATAAGAGAATTTAGAAGTGAAAATAGTCAGGAACCCCTTTGGACTAATTCGATGTTCTCAGGAATGCCTACATTTCAAATCGCAACTAATTATCCAAATAATTGGTTATCCTATGTCCAGGGCGGAATTAATAAAATCCTTATCGAAAAATCAGGAATCTATATAATTATATCGTTAATGCTAGGGTTTTTCGCGCTCTTAAGAACGCTAAAAGTCCGACCATCTATTTCCCTTATTGGTGCCTTAGCTTTTGGATTTTCAGCATTTTTTATAATTTCTCTTGCCGCAGGGCACAATGCAAAAATAAGAACTGCAGTATATATAGCCCCTCTTTTAATGGGAGTTCTATTAACTCTTAAAGGGCGTATTTGGCTAGGCTTTGCTTTGACTGCATTATTTACTGGTCTCAGTATCCATGCAAATCATTTTCAAATCACATATTATACAGCACTGCCAATATTAACAATGGTAATTTCCTATGGCATCTATTCTTTTCAAAAAGGTGAAATGAATTCTTGGGCAAAACGTTGTTTACTACTTTTTTTAGCAGCTATGTTGGGAGTAGGTCCAAATTTTGGAAATCTATGGTCTTCCTATGCTTACACGCAAGAGTCCATGAGAGGTGGACACTCTGCTCTTACTGAAAATTCTCAAGAAGAGAATTCCAAAGGGTTAGATTTCGACTATGCGATGAGCTGGTCATATGGCATTGGTGAAACCGTAAATCTTTTCATACCTAACGCAACAGGAGGCGGAGCTAAGCAAGATTATGAAGGTACCGAAATAGTCGAAGTCCTAACAAATAACTTTTCAAAACAAATGCCACGATCCCAAGCGACAAAAGTTGCCAATCAGTATGCCGGAAGTGTCTTGTATTTTGGAGATCAATCGTTAGTCAATGGGGCATACTATATCGGCGCAGTAGTTTTCTTATTTTTTGTCATTGGACTTTTCTCGGTAAAGGGACCACTTCTTTGGGGTAGTGTGTCAGCATTATTAATTACTTTGATTTTAGCTTGGGGGAAACATGCTGAATTTATAAACAGTTTCATTTTTGAGTATTTACCTCTCTACAATAAGTTTCGAGTTCCGAGCATGGCACTAGTGATCGCATTTGTTATAATTCCACTTATTGGGTTCAAAGGGTTAGATATTTTGTTAGGAGAAACTAAGGAAAAAGCTCAAAAAATACTGGTGCGTTCCTCATTAATTACTGGTGGTTTTGCATTACTAATTTGGCTTTTAGGACCCTCATTACTTGGCTTAGCCGGGCCAAATGACGCAAACTTATCTAGTCAAGGATTCCCAATGGATGTGATCTTGAATGATCGCAAATCACTTTTAAAAAGCTCTGCTTTACAAACTTTTCTTTTTATTATTTTATCCGCAGGTACTATTTGGTTATTCATTCAGAAGAAAATTAAAATTGGAGTCTTATTGCTGGCGCTGTGCTCTTTAACTCTTATTGATTTATGGAAATTCGATAAAGATCAACTTGGTTCTGAAGATCTAATAACTTCAAGAAAATTAGACCAACAGCAAAAACCCAGTGCGACAGACTTATTCATTTTGAAAGATAATGATCCTCATTACAGAGTCTTAAACACGACTGTAAGCTTGACCTCCGATGCATATACATCTGCTCATCATAAATCTATTGGAGGTTACCATGGTGCCAAATTGGCGAGATACCAAGACCTTATTGAAAATCAGATGAGCAAAGGTAACATGTCTATTTTTAGTATGTTAAATGCTAAATGGTTTATAGTATCAAATGGTGAGAAAAACACCACAGCGCAGGCAAACCCAGATGCATGCGGTCACGCTTGGTTCCCAGAAGAAATAAAGCTAGCAACCAGCCCAGACGACGCAATGAATTCTCTGACTGATTTTAATCCAATGAAAACAGCAATTTTTGAACCTGATTTCATTTCAGAAGATGATGCTGAAAGATGGACTAATTTGCTCTCGACTAAAAATAATAGTACAAAAAATGCATCTATTCAATTAAAAAATTACGCACCGAATAAAATGATTTATTCTGTTTCAGATCTTAAACGTGATCAGCTTGCAGTATTTTCTGAAATATACTATTCTGCGCCAAGTCAAGAATGGACAGCCACGGCCGATGGACAACAAATAGATATATTGAGGACTAATTATATTTTGAGATCTGCAATAATACCTGCCAATACAAAAGAATTAGTTTTCACATTTAACCCTAAAACATATCATATTGGGGAAAAAGTAAACCTCGGATTTAGCATACTACTTTTTGCAGTAATAGGTTTTGCGGGATTTTCAGAGTATCGCCTGACCAATTCAAAGAATAAAGACTAAGAAACTAATGAGGTTACTTGTTATTACCTATTATTGGCCTCCATCAGGCGGTCCAGGTGTGCAACGCTGGCTAAAAACTAGTATCGAGCTTCTTAAGAAAGGAATAGATGTAGAGGTATTAACAGTAGACGATAAATTTGCAACTTACCCTCTACTAGACCCCACTTTAGTTACAGAGACCAAGAATATCAAAGTTCATAAAACTGATTCAGTAAACTGGTTTAATAGTTATCAAAAGATCACTAGAAGAAAAGAAATACCATTCAGTGGTTTTGCAAATCAAGCAGGAAAGCCTGGCCCCATTCAAAAAATTTCACGATTTATAAGAGGTAATTTTTTCTTACCGGACCCAAGGCGTGGATGGAATAAATACGCTTTTAAAAAAGCTATCGATCTTCATAGTAAACAGTCATTTGATGTCATAATCACAAGTGGCCCGCCCCATTCCACTCATTTAATAGGAAAAGCTCTGAGAAAAAAAATAAATTGCCTTTGGTATGCAGATTTTCGCGATCCATGGACAGATATTTATTATTACAAACAATTCTACCCATTGTTTTTTGCAAGGTTATATGACAAGAGATTAGAAAGAAGTGTGTTAAAAGAATCAGATGGAATATTTACTGTAAGTAAAGATTTGATTAGAATATTAAATAACAAAGAACCAGAAATTGATAAGGATAAATTCTTGGAAATACCAAATGGCTATGATCCAAAAGATTTTTCCAAAACAAAAAACCCGTCTAAAAACAAAATTTTCACTTTAGTTTACACGGGCACTTTAACGCTTGATTATCCACTCGGGTTGCTTTACTATTCTTTGGAGAAAATAGTTGAAAAAAGGGATGATGATTTTTGTCTTAAAATAGCAGGAAGACCAGCAAAAGAATGTGTCAATCATCTTACTGAATTATCAAATAAATATTTAAACTTTCAATTTGAATCTCTTGGCTATATTTCCCACAGAGAGTCTGTCGCATTAATGGAATCGGCAGATTCTCTTTTACTATTAATTCCTGAAATTGCTGAAAATAAGGGAATACTCACTGGTAAAATTTTTGAATATATTGGAAGCGGATTACCTGTCTGGGGATTTGGGCCTATTGACGGTGACGCTCAAGATATTTTACATAAATGTGAAGCAGGTAGTCTTCATGAAGACTCTAAAACTGCCATTAAAGCGCTGGAAGAATATATTGATAAAAGGCCAAAAGGAGCACCAATAAATCATCGAACAAAATATACTCGAGAAGGATTAGCTCAAAAAATTCTTGAGAGAATTTTACGAGATATAAAAAAATAAATGAAGCATTGGCATGGATCTGTTGAACGCAATTACTTTTAAATGCCTTGAGCTTATTTTACTTGGAATTTCGACTAGCAAATCAAAGCCATTCACCGGCTGCTTCGTTTCTTTGT
>MDSY01049343.1_pt1 | contig 49983 bp, 51 predicted proteins | sample 811131 | NCBI WGS metagenome assembly MDSY01 (sample SAMN05326643, study PRJNA326480) | marine metagenome | isolation source: seawater | place: Atlantic Ocean: South West | collected 2010 | reverse complement strand
TTGTAGGAACTTTGGGTTTGAATTTTAATAACTTTTCAGCAAGGAATATTTTTAATAAGAAATCTTGGCAGCCTTTACCAACGGGTGATGGCCAAAACATTACAATTAGAGCTCAAACTAATGGAACCTTTTACAGCTCTTATAATTTTAGCTTTACCGAGCCTTGGTGGGGAGGGAAAAAGCCAAACTCTGTGACATTCTCAGCATATCATAATACCATGAATTATAATGGTCAGCAAATTGATTCTCTTGCCCAAAAAATAGGCATAACTGGAGTAACCCTCGGTCAGGGAAAAAGGCTTAAATGGCCTGATGATTATTTCACGCTTTTTCAGTCAATTGAATACAGAAGATTCGATATAAATAATTATCCCCTTGTTGGAGTTGATTTCAAAAATGGGATTGCAAATTCTATTGCCTATACTTTTTCGCTTCGCAGGGACAATAGAGACCTGCCCATATTTCCAACTCGAGGCTCAAGTTTAGCTTTTTCAGTTGAAGCCACGCCGCCAGTATCGTTGTTAGATGGAAGAGATTATTCCAAACTTACAGCAGTAGAAAAATTCCGATTTATTGAATATCATAAATGGAAATTTACAGGAGATTATTATGCTCAAATAGCGAAAAATTTTGTTATTAAATCCTATTCAGAATTTGGCTTTCTTGGTAAATACAGTGAAGATTATGGACTACCTCCATTTGAAAGGTTTTACTTAGGCGGAGATGGGTTACAAAATTTTGTTTTAGATGGCCGCGAAGTAATTGGAGTCCGTGGATATACCAATCTTAGTTTAACACCTGAAGGTGGAGGTGCCCTTTATAATAAATTCACAACTGAACTTAGATATCTATTGTCACCTAATCCACAAGCTCAAATATTTGTTCTTGCATTTGCAGAAGCTGGAAATAATTATGATAATTTTGCCGACTACAGACCATTTGAACTCAAACGTTCTAGTGGAGTAGGTCTAAGGATATTTATGCCAATGTTTGGACTGTTGGGAGTTGATCTCGCTTATGGATATGATAATATGCCAGGCTCTTCCGGCCCATCAGGATGGCAAACACATTTTGTACTAGGACAACAATTCTAATATTATGAAACAAAACTATATATTATTTGCAATCTTATTGTCTTTTTCAAGTTTCGCACAAAGACTGGCATATGTGGATACTCATAAAATATTAAATGCCATTCCTGAATATCAACAATCACAATTAGAAATAAATAGATTAAGTGAAAATTGGGAAAATGAAATTTCCAGGCTCTTTCAAACGGCTAATGAACTTACGGCGCAACTCGAAGCAGAAAAAGTTCTTTTGACACCAGACATGATTAAAGATAGAGGGGTCTCGATACGCTCTATGAAAGATTCAGCACGTGCCAAACAAATGAGATACTTTGGGCCAACTGGATCTTTATTTTCTAGAAGAGAAGAAATGGTAGCTCCTATACAAGCACTCATAGCAGGAGCAATAAAAGAAATCGCGCGAAAAAAGAAACTAGATTTTGTATTTGATAAAGGCTCGTCTGTAAGTGTGGTGTACGCCAACGAGTCAAATGATATTACTTCCGACGTACTCCGACAACTTGGTTATTGAATTTACTACTTTTACATTATGAAAAAAGCAATTACTCTCATTGCCATAGCGGCAATTTCTACCCTACCATCCTTCGCTCAAAGCGGAGTAGGCCATATCAATGTCGACAGTCTTTTAGTTGAGATGCCTGACTACAAAACAGTTATGACAACTCTTCAAGCGGAACAAGCGAGGTTTGAATCAGAAGCTAAAGAAATGAATGCAGAATTAGAGAAAGGTGCTCAAACTCTACAAGCGAATGCTGGAACATGGACAGAGCTTAGACAACGTCAAGAGCAGTCTAGACTGCAAGAGGCCTATAATAATATTCAGGAGTATATGCAGAGTGCCCAACAGCAGCTTCAATCAAAAGAAATTGAACTAATAACTCCTGTTCTAGAAAAGCTTCAAAATGCAATTGATGAAGTGGCTTCGGGTATGAACTTAGAATATGTTTTAGATGCATCTCAAAGTAAAGGGATGGTTATTTACACTAAAGGAGGAGTGAATTTAAAGTCTCCTGTTAAAAATAAATTAGGTTTTTAATGAACTACTCAAACGGTCCTATAGGACTGTTTGATTCAGGAGTTGGTGGGTTAACAATTGCAAGAGCAATTGCCCGCAGACTCCCTAAAGAGAGTATATTATATTTTGGAGATACCGCACACCTTCCTTATGGAGAAAAATCTCCTGATGCGATTAAAACATTTTCTTTAAAAATTTGCGAACACTTAATTAAGAATGGAGCAAAAGCAATAGTAATAGCCTGCAATTCAGCTTCATCTGTAGCATTTGAGTATCTCGAGGAAAGAATAAATGTGCCAGTTTTTAATGTGATTGATCCATTGATTGATGAATTACAAAAATTGAAGCCCAAAGGAATCGGTGTTTGGGGGACACACGCAACAATAAACTCGAAAGTTTATAATCATAAATTAGAAAAATCGCTACCCGGAACACCTGTAAATTCATTGGCAACTCCATTATTAGTTCCATTAATTGAAGAAAATCATCTTAATGGAGAAATAACTGACTCGATAATTCAATATTATCTCCAAGAATCCAAAATCAGCAACTTAGACCATCTTGTTCTTGCATGTACTCACTATCCTTTAATTGCCTCTCAAATCAGCAAGCATCTCGATATGAGAGTCTCTCTCCTCCGAACACCAACGATCGTTGCAGATTGGATAGCTATTGAACTTGATAATCTTGGACTCCTTAATAAAGAGCAGAACACAATTAATCATAGTTTTTCAGTCTCCGATTACACAGAAACATTTAAAAAAATATCACGAATTTTCTTTGGCGACGGAATAATCCTTAAAGAGCAAAATATTTGGAAATCAACGGATAGCATCTGAAACAATTCTTGCGCTTAATAGACAAAGAGGTATCCCGCCTCCAGGATGAGCCGATCCACCGCAGAAGTACAAATTTTTCAGAGCTTTTTGGTTTGGGTGCCTCAAAAATGCTGAAAATGCGGAATTACTGCTGGACCCATACAAAGAGCCTTTTTCACTGCTAGTTCGTGATTCTATTCTTCTGGGATCCAGATAATCTTCACACTCAATCAAAGAACTAATATCTCTTCCAAATAATCTATAAATCTTATCTATTATTAACTGCCTTGCCTTTTCACGAATCAGATCCCAGTCTTGCCCATTATTGCTAGGTACATTAATCATCACAAACCAATTCTCACAATTCTTTGGAGCATCTTGAGGAAGATCTTTTGATGTTATGTTTATATATACAGTAGGATCATTAGTTAGTGTTTTAGAATTGAAAAGGCAATCAAATTCTGTTTTATAATCCTCACTAAACAAAATATTATGCAAATTAAATTCCGGAAATTCTCCATTTATACCCCAATAAAATATTAATGCTGAAGAACTTCGCTCTTGGGAAAGTATTCTTGAAGGTTCGGGCAAATAAGAGAGTAACTTACGGTAAGTTGGTGTAACATCCATATTACTAATCACTATATCGGAGCTCAATATAACATCCTTATTGTTTCTTTCTACCAATAAACCGTTTACCTTCTTTTGATTAGAAATTATTTTAGTAACCTTTTCGTTAAAATGAAAATGAACTCCCTGCCTTTTAGCTAAAGCAACTAAACTATTTGTTATATCTACCATTCCTTTCCTTGGAAGAAATGTCCCGATTCCAAATTCTAAATGAGGGATCATACATAAAGTACCCGGTGCTTTGAAAGGGCTTGATCCATTAAATGTAGCATATCTATCAAAGAGTTGAACCATGTTACTGGTTCGAAAACGTTTGACATGAACACTATGCATAGTAGATAATAATCGCAAAGATGGCAAAGCCAAAATCGTTTTAAAAATAGATAATCTCAAGTATGTCTTTAACCGGTGTAAAGACCTTTCTAAAAAGAATTCTGAAGTTGAATCATATTGTTTTTTCGCCAAGGATAGATGTGCCCTTATTGCTTCACCAGATTCTCCTAAATTTATTTCTGCTTCGTTTACAAATTTATCTATTGACGAATGTGCAGTAAGATGTTTTCCATCCTCCCAGAAATATCTACACGACTCCTCTTTCTTTATATAATTGAAATGATCTCGAGGGTTTTCTCGACAAAGCTCAAATAAAGCATCTACATTTTCAGGCAAAGTAAATAAGCTTGGGCCTGCGTCAAATCTATATTTTCCCAATTTTATTTCACTAAGCTTACCTCCAGGGTAAGTATTCCCTTCATGCACATGAACCTCATAGCCTTTTTTTGCTATTCTTATGGAGGCCGCAATAGCTGCTATTCCAGAACCAACAATTCTAGCTACTTTTTTATTTTCTTCCATGCTTCCATTGCTTTTCTCACACTACCATATTTTTTCAATAATTCAAGAGACTCTTTTGAATTAAGGCCTGTTATATTATTGACCATTTCTGAACCACGATCCATTAACTTATCATTGCTTAATTGCATATCAATCATCAAATTCCCTTTGACATGACCTAGCTTTATCATTAAAGCTGTTGAGATCATATTTAATATGAGTTTTTGAGCAGTACCAGACTTCATCCGTGTGCTTCCAGTAATGAACTCAGGCCCAACTATTACTTCAATTGGAAAAGATACTGCATTAGCAACCACTGAATTCAGATTGCAAACTATTGCGGCGGTAATGCAACCATTTAGCCGCGCTGATTTTAATCCTCCTTCAACATAAGGGGTCCGTCCACTCGCTGTAATACCAATTATTGAATCTAAGTTATTTACATCATGGAGCTTTAAATCCTTCCATGCCTGATCTTGATCATCCTCGGCAAACTCCACAGCTCGACGGATTGCCACATCCCCTCCTGCGATAATGCCATTGACTAATCCATGATCAACACCAAAAGTAGGTGGACATTCAGAAGCGTCTAGGATGCCTAACCTCCCTGAGGTTCCTGCCCCAATATAGAATAGCCTCCCACCTTTAAGCATTCTTTCGAAAATAGCCTCAATTAGTAATTCTATCTTGGGTATGGCACTCTCAACTGCAGTCCCGATTTTTTGATCTTCAGAATTAATACCTTTCAATAAAGAAAAAGTATTCATTTTTTCTAAACCATCAAATAAAGATTCAGATTCAGTAATCATATTTTTTTTCTTAATACAGCAACATAATATCCATCAGAATCAATGTTTAACGGAGAAAGTCTTTCCTGATGTTTCAGTTCAAATGACTCACTATTTAATTCTAGAAATTTTATTATCTGCATTTCATTCTCGGATTCCAAAATACTACATGTGGCATAAACCAACAATCCACCAGCCTTTAATAATTTTGAATAATTATTGAGGATTTCTTGCTGTAGTTCCAATGTGCTTTCTAAATGTTCTGGCTTTAATTTCCATTTTATATCTACATCTCTGCGAATAACACCTGTGCCAGAGCAAGGCACATCAAGAAGTATCTTATCGGCCCAGCCAGAGTATTTCTTTAACTCTTCAGCCTCCAATAATAGATGTGTACGAATACAAGTAGCTCCCGCACGTTCAGCTCGAATCTCTAATTCTTTGATTTTCGATAACTCTATATCAATGCATAAAATCTCTCCAATATTTTTCATTTTAGAGGCTAAGGACAAAGCTTTTCCTCCAGCCCCTGAGCAACAATCCATGATTTTATCACCAGGCATTGGGTCCAAAAAATTTGAAATTAGTTGAGATCCTCCATCTTGGATTTCAAATAAACCTAATTTAAAACTTTGTAGGTTTTTTAGTTTTCTTCGATTAATTAGGGTAATCGCTTCTGAAGTAATTATTGATGATTTAGCCTCAATATCTTCTTCTGCTAAACGTAGCAATAATTGCTCTCGACTAATTTTCAATGTATTTGTTCTTAAAACCACATTAGCTTGAATATTCAGAGCACTTGCCAAAGATGGCCAGCTTTTCCCAAGTTCTATTGAAGCCTTTTCATCTAACCATATCGGATAACTCTCAATAACTCCAATTGGTAAATCATTTGGAGTTGATATTGTCTTTTCTATCGCCCATTCCCAATAGACTTCAAATAACTCAAATAATTTGTCTTTTTTTAAATTAGAGTCTTCTCCCTTTAAAAACCAAAGTAACCGCCACCATCTAATGATTTCATATGTATGATGAGCTACAAATGATCTATCACGAGATCCCCATTTTTTATTTGACTTAAGAGCTTTTTCAATAACCTTATCCGCATATAGATTGCCACTAAAGGAGATCTCCAAAATCTCTACAATACCATTTAGAAGGTTAGAATGCAATTTCATTCTTTCCAAGTTTCTGGATTTTGTAAACTATATAATTCCGAGTAGATACCTGATTCCTTTACAAGATCCATATGAGTTCCCTGCTGAATAAGCTTCCCTTCATCAAACACTAAAATACGATCAGCCAAATGCACAGCACTCAATCTCTGAGTAACAATAATGGTAGTCACAGAGTCAAGTTGAGTTTTCAAAGCTGAGAGGATTTTTGATTCCGTGTCTGTATCCACGGAGCTCAATGCATCATCAAACAAAACAATTTTAGGTTTTTTAATCAAAGCACGAGCAATACTTAAACGTTGCTTCTGGCCACCAGAAAGAGTGATTCCTCTTTCCCCCACAACAGTATCGAAGCCGTTTGAGAAGCCTTGAATGTCATCAGTTAAATTTGCTACATCCGCATAAAACATTACATCTTTTAATGAGGCATCTGAAGTTCCAAAAGATATGTTATCAAAAACACTATCGCTAAATAAAAATGGATCTTGAGGGACTGTACCTATGGATTGGCGAAGCTTTTCTAATTGCCAATTTTTAACATCTTCACCATCAATAAAAATATCACCTTCAACTGGATCCATTAGACGATTAATAAGCGAAACTAAAGTGCTTTTACCGGCACCAGTCTTTCCAACAATAACAACAGTTTCTCCTGGTAGAATTTTAATCGATAGATTAATTACTGCCCGTTTTTTACTTTCAGGATATGTGTAAGAAACATTTCTAAACTCAATTAAACCCTTGATTGATTTTGGAGTTATAACATTTTCTTTATCAATTATTTCAGGATTAATTTTTAAAAAATCATTTATTCTATCCATAGAAGCTTCTGCTCTCTGAACCATACTCATAACCCAGCCTATACTTGCAATTGGCCATGTTAACAGATTTACATAAAAGATAAACTCTGCGATCACCCCGGGACTCAATCTTCCCTCAATTACTCCTTCACCACCAATCCAAACTGCGATAAGAGTACTTGAACCGACAAGTAAAAGAAGTAAGGGCATGAACAATGCATTTACCCGATAAAGTTTTTCATTTTTCTCGAAAGAAGCATATGCGCTTTTCGCATAACGTTGAGTTTGTTCTTCTTCTAGTCCAAAAGCTTTTAAAACCCTTAATCCAGAAAAAGTCTCTTGTGCCAGTGTACTGATCGCAGATTGCTGTTTTTGAACAGCATGACTGCGCTTATTAATTAAACCTGAAACCTTATAAATGCAATACACTAATACTGGCATTGGGGCCAATGTCAATATTGAAAGTTTAAAGTCTACCGAAAACATGAAAATCAATGTCAGTATTGTGGCAAACGCAGTATTAATGGCATACATCAAAGAAGGGCCAACGTACATTCGAACTTTACTAACATCTTCTGAGATTCGATTCATCAAATCTCCAGTACTATTTCTTCGGTAGAATGTATTATCTAGTTTTTGATAATGATGATAAATATTATTTTTTAAATCATATTCTATATGACGTGACATCACGATTAACGTCTGACGCATTAAAAATGTGAAAAGCCCTTTTAAAATACTCATTCCAAGAATAAGAAGACTGTAAAGAATCAGAGCATTTCTCAAAGCAACACTTGCCACATCTGAATTATCATTGTTAGAAATGGAATTCGCAACTTGATCAAAAGCTTCACGGATAAAAATAGCGGGGTAGACTGCAAAACTTGCAGATAAAACAACAAAAGAAATACCGCTAATTAAAAGCCATTTATATTTCCAAAAGTAAGGGTTCAGAGTCCATAAGGCTTTCATAGACTAAAGGTAGTGTATGCTATACTTCAAGTATAGATAAACTCAGAGAATTAATAAAAATTCATTTATTAAAATATATCTATGATATTAATAATCAAGTCTGAAGAATTCCGGGATTATACGGTTTTTCTATAGGAGAATTATTAGAAGCCTCTATACCCAGAGAAATCAGAGATCTGGTTTGTGCAGGATCAATTACTGAATCCACCCATAAACGTGATGCAGCATAATATGGCGACATCTGATCTTCATATTTATCGTGAATGGCTTTTAAAAGTTTTTTTTCTTCATCCATAGATATTCCTTTTGATCTGGCTTTTTCTATCTGAAGAAGAACATTTGCAGCCTGATCTCCGCCCATAACCGCTATTTTAGCCGTTGGCCAGGCAACAATAAATCTCGGATCATATGCTTTGCCGCACATTGCGTAGTTTCCTGCTCCAAATGAGTGTCCCACAATGATTGTGAATTTTGGGACAACAGAATTTGCAACAGCATTTACAAGCTTGGCTCCATCTTTAATTATACCTCCATGTTCAGCTTTTGATCCAACCATAAAGCCAGTTACATCTTGCAAAAAGACCAAAGGAATATTTTTCTGATTACAATTTGCTATAAATCGAGCTCCTTTATCTGCAGACTCGGAGTATATAACTCCACCTATTTGCATTTCCCCTTTTGCGTTTTTTACAATTTGTCTATCATTAGCAACAATTCCTACGGACCAACCATCAATTCGAGCATAAGCGGTCAAAAGGGTTTTACCGTAATCCTTCTTATACTCAACTAAGGACCCTGAATCGACAATGCAATCTAATAATGAGTGCATCGAATACTGATGAGCGTCAACAGGCATACGCTCATATAACTTATCAGCTGATAAAGGCTCTAATGGAGTCTCTCGATTAAATCCAGCTTTCTTAGTAGCGCCTAATTTATCTACAAGATCACGCATCAATAAAATAGCCTCATTATCATTTTTAACCTTATAATCAACAACACCAGAAATTTCAGTGTGAGAATTTGCCCCTCCTAAAGTTTCATTATCGATATCTTCCCCAATAGCAGCTTTAACCAAATAACTACCTGCCAAAAATATACTTCCAGTTCCTTCTACAATTATTGACTCATCACTCATGACTGGCAAGTAAGCTCCTCCAGCCACGCAAGAACCCATGATCGCAGATAGCTGAGGAATTCCCAGACTACTCATTACAGCATTATTTCTAAATATTCGCCCAAAATGTTCTTTATCAGGGAAAATTTCATCTTGCATTGGAAGATATACTCCGGCAGAATCAACTAAATAGAGTATCGGTAATCGATTTTCCATTGCAATCTCTTGAGCACGAAGATTCTTCTTAGCAGTCATTGGAAACCAAGCACCTGCTTTTACTGAAGGATCATTTGCAACAATTAAGCAGATACGACCTTTAACTCTTCCCATAACTACTATAACTCCAGCAGCAGGCGCTCCACCATGATCTTTATACATATCCTCTGCAGCGAATGCGCCGATTTCAAAAAACTCACTCTTTGGATCCAAAAGTAACTTTACACGTTCTCGCACAGCTAATTTACCCTGAGCTTTAATCTTTTCTGTTTTTTTTACTCCACCACCCTTGTAAATAACACCCAGCCTTCTGCTAGTTTCCGCGATAAGCATTTTCAACTCATCTATGTTTTTATCTTTATTAAATGACATATCAATAATTTCAGATTGCTAATATGAGAAAGTTTAATCTTCCCTTGGTTCATTAAGTAAAATCCATTCTGCAGATTTTATCCAAATTTTATTACTCGGCGCAGAATCAGATAAGAAAAGAATCAATCTCAGACCATTATCAATCTTTTGTAAAAAAAGCGCATCAGGTATGTCATCTCCAATTAAATCACCGTGCCAAAAAAGCTCAGGAACACAACTATTTAAGGAATCAATAATTTCGGGTCCTATATCCTGATAAAGTTCTATGTCATTATTTGGACCCCCAAAATATCTTACTACTAAAGCATAATTCTCCAAACCTCCACAAGCCCCTAGTCCTGTAACAGATCCCAATGCACTTAAAGAGAATTCCTTGACTTTATTATTTCTAGATAATAAAGAACTCTTTCCGGGATAAAAAGAAGATATATCATCATCATAAGTGGAAATATAGCCTGTATCTATAGCTACAGGACAACCGAAAAGAAAATGACTCCCGGTCTCTCGATTGTGATTTATGTCAAACTCTAATTGACCACTCTCTGATTGAAATTGACTTAGGATAACCTTTGGCTTAACATTTATTAACTCATAGGATTCTCGATCTTCTGAGGCCACTACAGCATACCATCTTAAAGAAAGGTCAATTTCCCTAATATCTCCAAAATAATTAAATGCTTCAGTAATAATCTGATATTTATTAGCCTCTATCATCTTTATTCTTTTCCGCTCATCTCCAGCAACACCACCCTCTTCTAGCCATAAAATCAAAGAATCTCTAGAATAACCCTGGTTTTTATTATAAACTAGTTGTATCAAGCTATCACTAGGCCAAGAGTACTTTGTCGAAACTGACAATATTCTAATTAACTGATATTTGGAAAGTTGATCCCATCTTTCTTTATCATCGGAAAGTATTAAATCTCTGGAGATTGAATCAATTACCAAATCAAAAAAAGTACCAATAAATTCAATTTTCTCAATATTTGAGGAATCAACAAAAAGGGTCTCTTTTCCTATTTCTTCTTCGTTATTTAAAATAACTTGACCAAACAGAGGGGTATAAATTGAGAATAATAGGAGAAACCTCAACATCAATTATTTGCTTTTTTACGCTTTCGAAACTTTTCCCATCCCAAGTAAACAGCAAGGAGCAATAAAAATGGATATAGATAACTTTTTGGCTCACCTTCACCATGAATAACAGTGAATAACCTTTCCGAACGGATAGAACTTAAAAAGCCTTTAACAAAACCATCTTTAGACATAAAGATAAAAACAGGTTTTCCTAAAATATGGTCCTCAGGTACCATACCCCAATATCTACTATCCCAAGAATTATGACGATTATCACCCATCATCCAGTAATAGTCTAGAGAAAAAGTATATGAAGTCGTTGGAATACCATCTAGATAGTACTGATCGTTTTTGAATTCTAAATCGTGTCCTTCATAAATGTCTATCGCTCTTCCATACTTCAAAACATTTTGATAATTCAATTCAACTACTTGACCAGCCGCAGGTAGCCAAAAAGGCCCATAATTATCTCGAGACCATTCAAATACGATAGTATCAGAATGACCATCTGGGTTAGGGTAGGTAAGCATTGGTTTGATATAATTCTCATTATACCATTTTATTGCCTCTGGGGTTTTCTCCTTAAATAGATTATTCCCAGGGGTATTCATGCAAATAACAGTATCAATATTATTTTGTGCCTTAAAACGAGGCAATGCATCAGTGGAAATGGTAATCATATATTCCGAATTTGTAATTTGAATTACATCACTTAAATTTTGATTTGAGACAATTCGGTTATCTAAATAATTAATATCAAAATCCCTCTTCAACTGACCAGGGTTAAATCCCTTTCCTTTTGTTCTGACATAGTAACTCCATTGAGGATTTGCTCTCTCGGGGAATTCTTGAAAACTATTATTAATCATTACGTGTCGGTCTACAATTGAAATTGTATCTCCAGGTGTTGCGACACATCGCTTCACATAATTATCTTTTTTATCTACTGGGCGCCCAGGGTCAACTGGAACATTAAAGACCACCGCATCCCCTTTTGCAATAGACACAAAAGCTGGTAACCTTAAATATGGGAAATTAACCCAATCTAAATAGCTTGGTATAGATGTGTAGGGGATAAGGTTGTGCATTAATGGAATACTTATCGGTGTATTTGGTATCCTTAGCCCATAATGCAGTTTACTAACAAACAAATAATCACCAATCATCAATGACTTCTCCATTGATCCTGTGGGTATATTGTAGGCTTCAAAAGTGGTCATGCGAACTGCTCCTGCTGCAATGCATGCAAAAAATATATGATTTATAACTAATGGTATTCTTCGCCGAATAATCTTATTATCTCTTGGTAATAAAGTCAATTCTGAGGTATAACTCAAATAGCCCATGTATGCCCCACAAGTTGGAACAGTAAAAAATATATACTTATTCTCCCTGAAGCCAAAAATGTGAAGGACCTCATAAGAAATGATGATTGACATGACATTATCAATCACAGGTATATAACAAAGTATTGCCCACCATTTTGGCCTATCGACTATCTTCAGCAATATCACTGTGCGATATACTGGCAACCATGCCTCCCAATTAGATCTTCCCGCTGACTTAAAAAACTTCCAAGTAAGAATTGAACTCCAGAAATTAATTATTAGATAATAAGCCAGTAAGTCAAGCATGGTATTGATATTTAGTCCATTTAGCGTTCGCCAGGACAAAAATAGTATGAATCTGCTATGAAAGCGCAAAGCATTCAATACCTTTACAGTATGGAAATCGAACGAGTGCCTATAAGTGTCTATGCTGAAATGACTCCTAACCCGGCAGTCATGAAGTTTGTTTCGAACAAGCGAATGATAGAATTAGAACATGTTGAATACCATAATATTGAGGAAGCCAGCAACTCTCCCTTGGCAATAAAACTTTTTCATTTTCCTTTTGTAAAGGAAGTATTTATATCTAGCAATTTTGTTGCGGTTCAAAAATATAATGTAGTAGAATGGGAAACTGTAACGCAAGAAATTCGCCAACTTGTGCTAGAGTTTCTGCAAAGTGGTCAGCCTGTAATGGAATCAAATCAACTTCATGAAGTTGAAAAATCACCTGATAAAATTACTACAGAAGAAAATCTAACTGAATTAAGTGAAATTGAGGAGCGAATTGTAGATCTTCTTGAAGAGTATGTTAAGCCTGCGGTTCAGCAAGATGGTGGGAATATCTCCTTTGTTAGTTATGAAAATAAAATAGTCAAAGTTCAACTTCAAGGGGCTTGCTCCGGATGCCCAAGTAGCACGCTGACATTACAGTCAGGTATAAAAAGTATACTACAGCGAATGTTACCTACATTAATTGAAGATGTTGTTCCTGTCTAAAAAAATTGTCTTGGCTAGCTAAAATGGATTTTAAATTCACTATTGGATAAAAATGTAAAAATGGCGACAGTTATAAGTTTAAATGGGAATACTCCAATTATTCCTGAAAGTTGCTTCCTCGCCTCATCAGCAACTATAGTAGGTGAAGTATCTATGGACAAAGAATGTTCAATCTGGTTTAATGCAGTGATTCGAGGGGATGTTAACTCCATTAAATTAGGAAAACGAGTTAATATTCAAGACAACGCTGTGGTTCATTGTACTTATAAAAAATTTCCCACAGTGATTGGGGATAATGTAAGTATTGGTCATAATGCAATTGTACATGGTTGTGATATTCATCACAATGTTTTAATTGGCATGGGAAGCATCATCATGGATGGTTGCATCGTTGAATCTAATAGCATTGTTGCGGCTGGAGCAGTCCTGACTGCGGGAACTCACATTCCCAGTGGCTACATTTACGGAGGAGTTCCTGCAAAAAAAATAAAAAAGATAAGTCCTGATCTCTCAAAAGATGAAGTTCAACGAATTGCTGAAAACTATGTTCTTTACAGCTCTTGGTATCAAGATAAGTTGCCATTAGGAAATATTAAAAACAAATAATTACTTTATTGCTTAATGCACTCTATTAATCCAACAACTACAAAATCATGGAAAGCTTTACTTGAGCACTCTAAAACTAATAATGGATTACACTTAAGGGATCTACTTTATGAAACAAGTAGATTCAAATCAATGCATTTGCGCATTGACGATTTATTATTATTTGATTACTCTAAGCACCGCATTGATGAAACAACCATAAAGCTGCTTGAGGATCTATTTGATGAATGTAAAGTTCAAGAGTCGTTAGAAGAGCAATTCAAAGGAGTTAAAATTAATGTTACAGAAGACCGTCCGGTTTTACATTCTGTTTTAAGAGACCCTAGCATAACCCCTTTTATAGTAGATCATCAAGATGTCCGTAAATCCTCTAAAATAGAGCTAAAAAGAATGTATGGATTTGCAGAAGGAGTTCGCAATGGGGAGATTCGAGGATATTCTGGGAAGAAATTTAAAAATATTATCAATATTGGAATTGGAGGATCTGATTTAGGGCCTGAAATGGCAGTAGAATCTCTAAAACCATTCTCCAATAGAAATTTAACGTTTCACTTTGTTTCGAACATTGATGGGTCTGATTTACATGAATGTCTTATGCAAATTAATCCTGATGAATCTCTTTTTATAGTTGCATCCAAAACCTTTACAACTCAAGAGACAATGTCAAATGCTGAAGTAGCTCGGAATTGGTTAATCCAAAAATTAGAAGATCCAGCATGCGTAGAAAAACATTTTGTCGCAATAAGCACAAACTCTGAAAAAGTTAATCAATTTGGTATTAAGAAAGAAAACACCTTTGGCTTTTGGGATTGGGTTGGAGGAAGGTATTCTCTTTGGAGCGCAATTGGCATGCCAATTTGTATTTCTATTGGTTCTGATAATTTTCAAGAATTTTTAAATGGAGCGAATTTTATTGATATTCATACAAGAGAAAGGCCTTTCAGAGATAATATTCCTAAAATAATGGCTGCTCTAGGAATTTGGTATCGTAATTTTTTAAATGCATCAACACATGCTATTCTTCCCTATGACCAATATCTCCATCGATTTCCAGCATATCTTCAGCAAGCTGACATGGAGAGCAATGGAAAGTCGATTGATAAAAATGGGGAACGGGTTAATTATTCCACTGGAGGTATAATTTGGGGCGAACCGGGAACTAATGGACAGCATGCATTTTATCAATTAATTCATCAAGGCACAGAACTCATCCCTTCTGATTTTATCGCAAGCGTGATTCCACAGCATCCACTTCATGAACATCATTCAAAACTTCTTAGTAATTATTTAGCTCAAACTGAAGCTCTAGCAATAGGTAAACCCATTGCATCTACCCCCTATAAAAAATTTGAGGGAAATCAACCTACTTCAACAATATTATTCGATAAAATGGACCCATTCTCTCTAGGGGCTTTAATTGCGATTTATGAGCACAAAATATTCTTTCAAGGAGCTGTTTGGAATATCTATAGCTATGACCAATGGGGAGTAGAGCTCGGTAAAGAAATGGCGAAAAAAATATTACCTGAAATTGAAGGAGATGACACAAAATCTATTCATGACGAATCGACAAAGGGACTGTTAAATCACATCCGAGATTTATCTAACAAAGCAGATAATAGCTGAGCTTCTTCATCTGTTAGCTTCAGAGGCATTTTATCTTTATAGAATTTATCAATAACTCTTATCTGGCCCAATATTTCTAACCCTCTGAGGGTTAAAAAAACTTCTGAAATACGTTTGTCTTTTTTATTCTGACGACGTTCTATTAACCCCAACTTTTCAATCCTGCTAATCAGGCGCGAAACATCACTTTTTCTATCTATTAATTTTTCTTGGATACGCACTGAGGATAATCCTAAAGGGTGCGCGCCTCTTAAAATCCTCAATACATTATATTGCTGAAAACTTATCTTATATGGCTTTAACAGAGACGCCATATTCTCTTTTATAGCATGATAAGTGTATAGGATATTTATTACGGCCTTATGGTGGTTATTGTGCCACTTTTTTTGATGCACCTCTTCCTCAATACTTTTCATACACCATTTTCTATACTTTCATAATATCAGCTTCTTTAATAGAAACTCTTTTTTCAATGGTCGAATTAAATGACTCAACCACTTTTTGAATGTCATCCTCTAGAGATTTTCTGTTGTCTTCACTGAGTCCATCTTTTTCCATCCTCTTGGCTTCATCCATCGCTATCTTTCTTATGGCGCGAATACCAACTTTTGCATCTTCACCTTCTGCTTTAGCGACTCTTACTAATTCTCTTCTGCGTTCCTCGGTCAATGGAGGAATATTAAGAATGACGATTTCTCCATTGTTTTGTGGATTCAATCCTAAATTTCCTTTCTGAATAGCCTTCTCTACATCCGTAATCATTTGTTTTTCAAACGGTTGAACAAAAATAGTACGAGCGTCTGGTGTAGATACATTTGCAACTTGAGTTAGCTTTACAACACTGCCATAATATTCAATATTTACACCTTCAAGCATTGCTGGGTTTGCGCGACCAGCTCTCAGCTTAAGTAGTGCCTTGTCCAAAAAAGAAATAGGCTTTTCCATATCCTCTTCCAGTGTCATCAAGAGCATTTCAATTTCTTCTTCCATGTAATAAAAAGTAAATTATTGTGTTACTAGAGTTCCAATATTATCACCTTTAACAATTCTCAATAAATTGTCTGGCTTGTTCATATCAAATACTATAATTGGCAACTTGTTTTCGTTACTAAGTGTAAATGCCGTTAAGTCCATAACATTTAGACCTTTTTTAAAGACTTCTTGGAAGGAAATGGTGTCATACTTTTTCGCAGATGAATTCTTTTCAGGGTCAGAATCATAAATTCCATCCACTCTCGTGCCCTTTAAAATAACATCTGCCTGTATTTCAATCGCCCTGAGAGTAGCTCCTGTATCAGTAGTGAAATATGGATTACCTGTTCCTGCGGCGAAAATAACCACTCTGCCTTTTTCAAGATGTCTAATAGCTCGTCTTCGAATAAAAGGTTCACAAATTTTGTCCATCTCAATAGCTGAGGATAATCTTGTTTGAACACCTGCAGATTCAAGTGCAGATTGCAATGCTAAACCATTTATGACTGTCGCTAACATACCCATATGATCTGCTTGCACACGGTCCATACCCTCGCCTGCTCCTTTTAGTCCTCTAAAAATATTTCCTCCGCCAATTACTATTCCCAGTTCTACCCCGGTTGCAACGACAGATTTAATCTCCTCCGCATATTCCGCTAGCCTTTCGGTATCTAGACCAAAAGATTTTTCTCCCATCAAGGATTCGCCACTTAGTTTAAGAAGTATTCGATTATATTTCATAATATGATATTCCTCCAAAGATAGGATTGAAATGGGATCATTTCATATGAAAAAACCGCGCAACCAATTTCTTGAGTGCGCGGTTATAATTTTTTTTAAGCCTTTAAAGTCATTTAAACTCCAAGCCCTACCCGTCTGTAGCCTGTGACTTCAGCTCCCTCTTCAAGAGCTTTTATGTAAGCCTCAACAGTCTGCTTACTATCTTTTATATAAGATTGGCCTACAAGAGTATTTTCTTTAAAGAACTTACCCAATTTACCTTGCGCAATTCTATCAATCATTTCCTCTGGCTTACCCTCTTGACGAACTTGATCGCGCGCAACCTCAAGCTCTCTCTCGATTACATGTGCTGGCACAGAATCTTTATTCAATGCTACGGGATTCATAGCCGCTACCTGCATAGCAATATTTTTAGCAGCTTCTTTTGAATCAACGTTGAGTGATACAAGAGTCGCTAATTTGTTTCCGGCATGAATATAACTTGATACACAATCACCACTTAATTTTTCATAAGAAGCAAGTTCTAACTTTTCGCCGATCACACCAGTTTGTTCAGACAGTTTATCTGCAACTGATAATCCTGGCTCAAACTCAAGAGAAAGAAATGCATCGCGATCAGATGGGAGACGTGATAATGCAACTTCTGCAAATTTCTTCGCCAACTCAACAAATCCTTCATTTTTTGCAACAAAGTCTGTTTCACAATTTAAACTGATAATTACACCATTTTTCGCATCAGCACTAGTTAATGAGATTACAGCACCTTCGGTAGCTTCTCTGTCCGCACGTTTAGCAGCCACTTTTTGACCACGTTTACGAAGAACATCAATTGCCTCTTCAAAATTACCATTTGCCTCGGTCAATGCCTTTTTACAGTCCATCATACCTGCTCCCGTCATTTTTCGGAGCTTATAAACATCTGCAGCAGTGATTGCCATGATTTAAAGTTTAGTTCTTTATAATTAAATTCTTAAAAATTGAGAAACAGATACTTTTCAATTTCTCTATTCAGCTTCCTTTGAAGGTGTGCTTTCTGTTTTTTCTTGCTCAACAACTTTAGCTGTTGCTTTTTCTAATTTTTCTTGACCAGCTTTTTCTTTTTCTACTTTTCGCTGAGCCAATGCATCTTTAATTCCGTCTGCTAGATAATCCATTATCAAGGAAATTGATTTTTGGGCATCATCATTTGAAGGAATAACATAATCAACCAACTGAGGGTTTGAGTTGGTGTCTACTAGAGCAAAAACAGGTATGCCAAGATTACGAGCTTCTTCAACAGCAATATGCTCTCTCAGGATATCAACCACAAATAAAGCAGCAGGGAGACGACTCATATCAGAAATTGAGCCTAAGTTTTTCTCTAATTTTGCACGCTGACGATCAACTTGAAGACGCTCGCGTTTGGAAAGAGTCATAAATCGACCATCCTCTTTCATTTTGTCAATATTAGTCATCTTCTTGATAGCCTTACGAATAGTGACAAAATTTGTCAGCATACCACCAGGCCAACGCTCTGTGATGTAAGGCATGTTCAGAGATTTGGCTGCGTCAGCTACAATATCTTTTCCCTGTTTTTTTGTTGCAACAAAAAGTATTTTTCTACCAGATCCAGCAATTTTAGCTAAGGCATCTGCAGCCATTCGCATTTTGATCTGGGTCTTTTGTAAATCAATGATATGAATACCATTTCGCTCCATAAATATATATGGTGCCATGTTGGGATTCCATTTTCGCGTTAGGTGACCAAAGTGGACTCCTGCGTCAAGTAATTTTTGAATTTCGGGCGTATTTGCCATTTTTTATTGGGTTTACATTCACTAAAAACAACTATAAAGTAGCGCAGTGCGGTCCATATAGTTTGGATACTAAACCAAAAACTCTGAGCATATTAACGCTTAGAGAATTGGAAACGTTTACGAGCTTTCTTTTGACCAAATTTCTTACGTTCAACCATACGAGGATCTCTGGTCATCAGACCGTCAGGTTTTAATGTTAATCTAAAGTCTGGATTGATAGAAACCAAAGCCCTTGATATGCCTAAACGAATTGCTTCAGCTTGACCTGTTACACCGCCTCCAATTACACTAACTTTTACGTCATATTGTCCTGCTGTGTCAGTCAATGCAAATGGTTGATTAACCTTATATTGAAGCATTGAGGTAGCAAAGTAGTTAGTCAAGTCTCGATTATTAACAGAGACATTGCCTTTGCCTTTTTTTAAATAGACTCTAGCTATAGATGTTTTTCGGCGGCCAATGGCGTGAGTGATAGACATAAAATTAAACTTATGCGTTAATTGAAAGTGGTTGTTGAGCAGCATGAGTATGTTCATCTCCTGCAAAAACATGCATGTTCCTGAACAAAGCCCGTCCTAATCTATTCTTCGGTAACATTCCTCGAACAGCATGCTCCAAGACACGTTCAGGCACTTTTGCCATTTCCTGAGCTGGAGTACTAAATCGCTGTCCCGAAGGATAACCTGTGTAGCGAACATATTGTTTTGTATCCATCTTCGACCCTGACATGGTCACTTTTGATGCATTTATAACAACAACATTATCTCCACAATCAGCGTGTGGAGTAAAATTTGTTTTGTGCTTTCCTCGAAGGCGCACGGCTATTAAAGAAGCCACACGACCTAAAGATTTATCATTGCAATCAATGATAATCCATGATTTTTCAGCAGTTGCCTTATTGGCAGAGAGTGTTTTATAACTAAGCGTATCCACTATTGAGCGATATTTTTGGGGCTGCGAAGATAGACATAATTATATCAATATGCCAAGACTAAAACAACGACTTTAAATAAAGTAACTTGCAGTTGATATAAAAACAATTTTCATGAAGTCATTAAAACCCTTTATTTGCCTAGTCTTCATGATTTTTAATGCAGATTTTTCTCCTATTTTTGCTCAAAATATTTTACCATGCGGGACTGATGAAAATTTAGCTAATGAGATACTTAGAAATCCGGAAAGGCAAGAAAAATTATTTGAAACAGAAAGATCAATTGAAACATATTTGGCATCTAATTCCATCTCCAGTGCCGAGCAACTTCATCTCATACCAGTAGTAGTTCATATTATATATTCCAATCAAAACGATAACATTGAAAATGCACAAGTCTATGATGCGATAAGCATCTTAAATGAAGATGCCCGAAGAACAAATCCTGATACTTCGAATCTTAGAAATATATTTAAGTCCGTAGCAGCAGACCTAGAGGTTGAATTTAGACTTGCGAAAAAAGACCCAAACGGAAAATGCACAAATGGAATAACCAGAACTCAAAGTAATTTATCATTAGCTGCAAATAATAATGTTAAATCATTAATTGGCTGGGATAATAAAAAATATTTAAATATTTGGGTGGTCAGAAGCATTAATCTTTCCGGGTTCTCTGGCCCTGGAATTGTTCTAGGATATGCAGCATTCCCGTATAATAATATCCCTGGAACTTCTGATGGAATTGTCATACGACATCAAAACTTTGGGAGTATCGGGACTGCTCAAGCAGATCGTCATAGGACTCTTACCCATGAAGTCGGTCACTACTTAAATTTAAAACATACCTTTCAAGGTGGCTGCAGTGGCGGAGATAATTGCCCAGATACTCCTCCTGTGACAAGCTCAAGTGCTGGATGCAACAGCAATCAGAATACATGCTCTAATGACAGTCCAGATCTACCAGATATGATTGAAAATTATATGGACTATACGGATGACGACTGCATGAACACTTTTACTCAAAATCAAAAACAAAGGACCAAAGCCGTTCTGAACATATATAATCTCAGAGGTAGTTTAACAACTGCATCGAATCATTTCGTTACAGGAATAAATCAATCTGCAACATTTAATTGTAATCCAGTAGCAGATTTTATAGTAAACAAAACATTGATCTGCTCTGGAGAGCAAATTCAGATAACTGAGAATTGCGCATACCAGTTACCTCCAAGTTTTCATTATACAATTTCAGACCAGAATAATGGGAATCAGCAGCATGTAATTATTGGAAGCCCGCTCTTAACATTTAATAGCCCAGGCCTCTATGATGTTAAACTTGAAATACAAAACTCTCATGGGCAGAGCACAAAACAATACTCTGAACTTATAACCGTTCGCCCTCAAGGAGGAGTAACATATTCTCCTTTATTTTCTGCAACAATGGAGAAGCCATTACCTAATGATATTTGGATCAGATTGGATAATGGCGATAATATAAAATGGAATCGAACAGCATTAGCTTCTAAACAGGGTTTGTATTCGTATTATCTGGAAAATTTTAATATTCCAGTTGGCGGCGGCGGCGATGCTCTCATTGCTGGACCAATAGCATTGAACAATCCTAGCGCACTTCAATTAAAATTCAATCATGCTTTTGCCCGTAAACAAACAAATAACGCTGATAAATTAAGTATCTCTACCAGCACCGATTGTGGAAATAGTTGGATGCTTAGAAAGGTCCTTCCTGCTTTCCAACTTGGGATTTCCAATCTATATCCAAACAGCCCCTATGTGCCTGCGAATAATGAGTGGATAGAAACCACTCTAAACCTTAATAGCCTTAGCTCTGCCAGTTCAATAATGATAAAATTTGAAATGCTTAGCGGAGGTGGTAATAATGTTTATATCGATAATTTGAATCTAAGCTTTACATTAGATAACCTCGAATCCTCATCAATAAAATCTCTGAAGGTTTATCCAAGCCCAAGTAATAATAATACACAGATTCAAACACCTGGAAATGGTGATCTATATATTATTGATGCATTAGGAAGGGTGATTCAAAAATATGAGAATGTTAGTTCAATTATTACTCCTCAGGGAATACAAGCAGGGTCTTACATGGCGATCTTTATAGATACTAAAGGAGAGAAGCAACAAGTCCGCTGGACAAACATCCCTTGAGCTAGAGGTCTTCTTTCTTTGGATTAAACTCTAAAAGATATGTGTCCGGATTAGGTAATTGTAGGATAAGATTAAAACGCTCAGGAAAGTCCTGAATCACAGGAAGCAGGTATCTACCAACAGAAGAATACCCCAACTGATCAACTATTACATGGGTTATTCCTAATTCTTCCAGGCGAAGAATAAAGTCTTCTTTATCAATTAATGAAGGAATTCTAGAGCTTGTTTTAGAGGAGTATAAATAAAAAAGTGAAGGCTTTACAGTACAGACAATTGAGGTTTCGGGAATGCTAGTCCGTACATAACGACTGATGTTAAAATAATTTGCATATTCAACAGGTAATTCTGACTGACTATCTGCTCTCAACGTTCTTAAATGAGATAGAGGTAAAAAGCCAACTAGCGCAATCAAGTAAATACTTTGGAGTCTTATAGATCCAAAAACTTTTAACTGAATCCAGTTCAGCGAAATTGATAATCCCACTACTGTAGCCAATAGTAAAAAAGGAATTAGTGGAAGCATAAATCTTACACCAAACCAAACTGATGGCCATAAAAGAAAAATAACTACTGACGCCAACAGATAGCCAAACCACATCATTCTGAGCTTAGGCATTTTAGTAGTACCAATAGTTATTAGGATAATAATAATTAAACCATAAATAAAAAAACCTTGAGGCTCTTCAACACTATATATAATTTGAAAATTTGGAAATAATCCATTGGGTATCTCTTGGTTCAAGTATCTAAAAAAGTTCTCTAGTATTCTATCTACCCAGCCTGAAAAACCAAGTATACCTTCTTCTGGCCTGTAAGGATTGACTTGAACTAACTGCGTTAGATATGAATTACCGCCTAACGCTTTACCCCGAAGAAACCATGGAAGAGATAAAATTATAAACCCAGCTCCGAAAGCAATTACTCCCTTCCACTTCTTTTCAAATAACATGTAAAGGCTCACTCCTGCTATTAAAGCTAATCCTGCCGTACGTATGTGATAAGAAATAGTGCAAAGGATAACCAAAGACCAAAACCATTTTGACTTCCAAAAAGGAATTTCTTGATCATTCCATTTTATTAAACAACTCAGAGAAGCCAAAGAAAAAAATAGGAATGACATTTCACTCATCATGATTGTTGATGAACGCAATAAATGCCCATTAACCAAGGTGAATCCCAAAGCCATCCATGCTAATGATTTACTTGTAGTCATCCTCTCGAATATTCGATGAAGCATTAAAAGCGAGAAGAAAAAGAAAAATCCATTAATGACTTTTAAAAATGTAAAATCATCAGAAAACATCATTAATAAAGAAATAATAGCGGGATAACCTGGAGGAAAATGATTGGCCGTACTGGCGCCTGGAAGATGTAAATCTGTATAACCTTGACCGCTGAGTAATGATTGGCCAAGGATAAAATACCCAGCATTATCTCCGCCGACGTCTAGCTTAGAGTCAAAAATAGCAGTGTATACAAATATGAACCCTAAGAGTATCCATAAATCGGTAATTCGAAAAGGGTTTTTGACCATGACGTGAAATTAACCGTTTTTTTATAATGGTTCAAGTTGATTCTATTTTGAAAAATTAAATTAAACCCTACTAATTTAGTCGGAATTAATATATTTGCACACTATGGAAACGGAAAACATAATTTTACTAGTAACCTATTTATTTGTAGTAGTTGGAGTTTTTTCAAAAAAACATAGCTCTACGGCTATATTTGGAATTAGAGCATCTAATGCTTTCTTGACTCCAAATTGGATATCAAACAAAAGACTATTTGCCTATTGGAATCCATGTGAATATTGTTTACAGCATTGATATTTTAACTTATCCATATGAACTTATCTCCTAATCTTATTTCAGAATTGATATGAAATCCTCCACAAATATTGTTAAGCAAGTTTATGATATTGACGTTTCATCTCGTGAAAATCTGATGAATCAAAAAGGACAGGTGTTATGGTTTACAGGGCTTAGCGGAAGTGGGAAAAGCACATTGGCAAATGAAGTAGAAACTCAATTGCACCAGAACCAAAAAAATACATTTCTTCTAGATGGTGATAATCTAAGACATGGCCTTAATAGTGATCTTGGATTCAGTAATATTGACCGTAAGGAAAATATAAGGCGCGTAGCTCATGTCGCCAATCTAATGGCTGATGCAGGCCTGATTGTTTTATCAGCTTTTGTTAGCCCATTCCATTCTGATCGCCTTGAAGCTTCAAAAATAATTGGAGAAAATAGGTTTATTGAGATATTTGTTGATTGTCCTCTAAGCATCTGCGAGTCAAGAGATGTAAAGGGCCTTTATTCAAAAGCCCGTCAAGGAATTATTTCAAATTTTACAGGAATTTCTTCTCCTTTTGAAGCCCCAATAAATCCGACAATAAAAGTTGAGACTGACACTATGGATCTCAAAGAATGCTCAAATAGAATTATTTCTTTTATATCTGAAAACCATGTATGATCATTTAGACGAATTAGAATCGGAAGCAATGTTTATAATCCGAGAAGTATATGCTCAGTTTGAAAATCCTGGGATTCTTTTTTCTGGAGGAAAAGACTCCATAGTGATGAGTCATCTGGCTAGAAAAGCATTTTTTCCAGCCAGCATACCTTTTCCATTGGTTCATGTAGACACGGGTCATAATTTTCCTGAAGCAATTCAATTCCGTGATGAATTTGTAAAAAAGATGAAAACTCAACTCGTAGTTGGATTAGTTCAAGAGTCCATTGATAATGGCACTGCGCAAGAAGAATCTGGTTCGATGGCCAATCGGAATAGACTACAAACAATTACCCTTCTTGAAACTATAGAAAAAAATAAATTCGACTGCCTAATGGGCGGTGCAAGGCGAGATGAGGAAAAAGCTAGGGCAAAAGAACGCTTCTTTAGTCACCGTGACGATTTTGGACAATGGGATCCTAAAAACCAGAGGCCAGAACTCTGGAATCTTTTTAATGGGAAAAAACTCCCAGGAGAACATTTTAGAGTATTTCCAATCTCAAATTGGACTGAAATGGATATTTGGCACTACATAAGAAGAGAAAAAATTGAATTACCTGAACTCTATTTTGCTAGAAAAAGGAATGTTATTTGGCGGAGTGATTCATGGCTCCCTGTAAGTTCATTTATCAAACTTAAAGCCACAGAAGTGCCTCAAGAAAAAATGATCAGATTCAGAACCCTTGGCGATATAACTATCACTGGTGGGATAGAATCTGAAGCTACTGAATTAGATGATGTTATTCATGAGATTGAAACCTCAAGACAGACAGAACGCGGGAATAGAGAAGATGATAAGAGAAGTGAAAATTCAATGGAGGACAGAAAAAAAGAAGGATATTTCTAATAATAAGATTACTATTTAAACTATGAATTTATTAAGATTTACTACTGCAGGTTCTGTGGATGACGGAAAATCTACCCTTATCGGACGTCTTTTATATGACTCAAAGAGTGTATACATAGACCAAATGGAGTCAGTAGAAAAAACTAGTCGTCGAAAAGGGCTTGATAAAATTGACTTTAGTCTTCTTAGTGATGGTCTCAAGGATGAAAGAGAGCAAGGAATCACAATTGATGTTGCCTACAGATACTTTTCAACTCCCGCTAGAAAGTTTATAATTGCGGATACTCCTGGACATATCCAATATACCCGCAATATGGTTACTGGGGCATCAACTGCAGATGCTGGACTTATATTAATAGATGCACGACAGGGTGTTGTTGAACAAACAAGAAGACATAGTTTCATCGCAGGATTATTGGGTATCCCTTCAGTTATGGTTTGCATCAACAAGATGGATTTAGTTGATTTTGATGAAAAAAGCTATGATCAAATAGTATCAGATTTTGAGGCTGTAAAAACCTCTTGTAATCTGAGAGCTGTTGAATTTATACCTATATCTGCTCTTTTAGGTGATAATATTGTTGACCCAAGTGAGAATATGCCTTGGTACAGTGGCCCCACTTTATTGAATCATTTAGAAACAGTAAAAATCGATAAACCCGCATTGACAAATTCATTTAGGATGCCAATTCAAAACGTAATCAGGCCTCATTCAAATGAACACCATGACTATCGCGGTTATTCAGGTAGGATTGCTTCTGGACAGGTTTCACTAGGGGATTTGATTACTATTTATCCTTCCAAGAAATCCAGTTTGGTAAAAGGAATATTCCGAGGTGATTTATCTATAGAAAAAGCCTTAACAGGAGACAGTATAGCTATATCACTGAAAGATGATATTGATATTAGTAGAGGAGATACATTGTGCAGCGGTGATGACCCATTTGTTGAAGCAACCTTAGAAGCAACAATTTGTTGGTTAGATAATGAGCCACAAAGATTAGGGTCAAAATATATCCTACGCCAAGGAACAAATGAAACCAATTCTATGATCACTGACATTAAGGGTCTTTTAAATGTTCAAACCTTAAATTTTGAGACTTCTAAAGGGCCATTGTGTTCAAATGAAATCGCTCAGATAAGTTTAAAATCAACAAAAGTTATAGTTTATGATTCTTATTCTAGCAATCGCATAACTGGATCTTTTATCCTCATAGATAATGTCACTGGATCAACAGTTGCTGCAGGAATGATTTTATAAAAAATATGATTTGAAGTTCATTTGATTAATCTCTTATCGACTTTTTATTAAAAACTAACTTTAGATTAGAATGTTTTCCCTTAGAGAAAAAACCAATCATGGAACATTTTATTTTTGATAAGAAGAAAGAAAAAATATTTCCTGAATTATTTAATTTTTCAACCCAAAACCTGAACAGTTCCATAACTTTTATATATTTATACTAGTTCTAAATAATTTACACTCCTTTCCAAATTACTCTATGTTTAGTAAGCAAGTTGAATTCCTCAAATTAGTCCAGCAGAGAATACCCGAACACCTTAATGCTGTTGAAACTTTGAGCGTGGTTTTAGGAATTGGCAATGACTCTACTTATCGTCGACTGCGAGGGGAGACAGCATTGACGTATGAAGAGTCTTTTAAACTTGCTGATCATTTTGGCCTTTCACTAGATAGCGTAGGTATAGATGCCCTAAAACGTGTAGATTTTGATGCTGGAGTGCCTATTGAGGGGATTGAAGACTATGAAGCCCATTCAAATAGAATCATGGATCGAATGCTTCGATTTGAAAATTTTGGCAGCGATTCTCATATGTATTACTTCGCCTTGGATTTCCCCCTATTTTATATTTATCAATACCCTTCACTTTTAAAGCTCAAATCTTTTTACTGGGGAAAGAGCATCTTGGGTCTGACTGAAATGGCCAATTTAACTTACAGCGATTATATAATACCTGAAGAGAGACATAAACGAGATTTGGAGATTATGCGAAGCTATTCGCAAATACCCTCGACTGAGATATGGACAAACTCTAGTTATGTTGCCACTCTCAAACAATTACAATATTGTTGGGAAACTGGTATGATAAATAAAAAAAAAGATGCATTAGAAATACTAAACGAACTCGAAAATTTACTTAGAGTTATGCGAGTCCAATCTGATACTGGAAAAAAAATAAACCCAATTACAGGAGAGCCCACAGGTGCCGATTTTAATTGGTACATAAGTGATTTATCAGTAGGTAACAATGCGGTGCATATACGAAGTCAAAATAATTCACATACTTTTTTGAGCTTCAATACATTCAATTTTATTGAAACTAGCAACTCAGCTTTCAATAAACAGACCAAAAACTGGCTAGATAATTTTATAAAAAGATCGTTACTTGTTGGACCCGTAGCGATGGGGAAAAGAGATCAATATTTGAATAAACTAACAGGTCAAATCGATTCCATTCGAAGCGTTATTCTTAGTGAGGAAGAAACTCTTCTTTAAACTGAAAGTAGTTACTATTTCCGCAGGGAAATCGATTTATTTCTTGAAAAGGAAAAAGTCAATTGAAAACCTTCCATTCCCAAAAACTGAAATAACAATTGCACAAAAAAGATAAAGTTGTGCCGTATCCATTTCTATTAAAAACATTGTATTATGTTTTATGAAAGCAGCGACCACCATTATGATTGCAATCGTAATTCCTCCTATTCTTCCAAATAGTCCAAGAGCGATAAGTGCTCCACCAATAACCTCTCCCCATCCGGCAATAATTGCTAAAAATTCTGGGAAAACCCATCCAGCCTTGGTTAAACTATCAATAAATTTTTGAGAAACAGGAAAGTCTTTTATCTTTCCTAGGCCCGCACCAATCGCCATGGTATAGCCAACATGAAAACGAAACAAAAAATATATTAATTCTTGAAAAATGGATTTTCCAATCCGACTAGGTGAAGGGAATAAGAGTTTTTTCATAGCTAAAATTTAGTGCAATAATTTAGTGCGAGCTTATGAAAAGCATCAGATAAAATTGAAGTTATATTGTTATTCCTCCGATCGGATATTAGACGGCCATCAACTTCATATATTGGAGTTAATTCACCCATTGACCCAGTCCCAAAAGCTTCATCTGCACAATATAGTTCTGTCAAACTAATGTTTCTTTCTCTAACATCTATATTAAGGTCTTTAGCTGTCTCAATAATTAGCGCACGCGTTATTCCGTGGAGACATGCATCCGGCTGCGGAGTATAAAGAATATTATCCTTGACAATAAAAATATTTGTTCCATTCATCTCTGATATGAATCCATAATTATCAAGCATCAAAGCGTCATCGGCTCCCGCATGATTTGCCTGAATCTTTGCTAGAATATTATTAATTAAATTATTATGATGAATTTTAGAATCTAAATTCATGGGGCTATTTCTTCGAATTGAAGAAGTAATTATTTTTATACCCTTATCGTTATCATAAACAGGAGGCTTCCACTCTGCTAGGACAATTAAAGTAGATCCATAGGTGTTGAGGCGTGGGTCCATTCCCGATGTTATTTTTTCTCCCCTTGATAAGGTCAATCGGATATGGACATTGTCTGTCATACCATTTGCCCTTAAAGTCTCAAAAATTGCGTTTTTAGTAAATTCTCGAGAAGGTATATCTGAAAAAGCCATAGCTCTAGCGGAGTCTTCTAATCTATCTAGATGTCGATCAAGACAAAAGACTCCTTGTTTATATACACGAATACCTTCCCAAACTGCATCTCCTCCTTGAACAGATGAATCAAAAACAGAAACCATTGCGTTCTCTCGATCTACCAGTTTGTCCTTAATCCAAACTTTTATTGAAGCATTGCGGTCATCATATTTTTGAAGCATGTGAATTTGTTTTTTTTATTAAAAGTAATTGAAAAGAAAACTGCTCAACTCATAATGAGAAAATGAATACCAAAAATATGCTGACCACAATTATTTCCTTTATCACTCAAATATAATGCGGTCAACATATAGCTCATTATAGAAAGGCATTGCCTTTATTTCAATATTCGAATATTTAGGCAGTAAAGGCTCACCCAATTCAGAACCTTTTCCAAAAACACAAGTTTTGTGGACATTTGAATACCAATAAGGCCACCATGTCCCATCGTATTCTTTTTCTCCTCTTGGCCAAGCAAGCATTTCGGGATAAAATGGTATCCCCAAAGCATCACATATAATTGGGAAAGTCTTATTGGGAGCAAAGAGCATTTCATCACTATCGACAATAATTTTTCGACCCGGCAATTTTTGAATACTTCTCCATTGATTTACTTGCTCAACAATCCCAATATCTGAAAGGCTTAGCTCAGGAAGCACCTTAGAAAAAGACCGTATTACTTTTCGAGGGTGTCTTATCCAAAAAATATGAATTGCATTTGAAGCCCATTCCCAAGAAACATCTGTCATATGGTGAGCCATATTTTTTAGATATATCTCTTTGTTGCCAGATGAACTAATAAATTTATGAATTCGCTCTATCACTCCGTCTGGACTATTTGGATAAGAATTCAAAGTTTCCTCTCGACCTGGATGCTTTAATCCTGTTCTTTTCAAAAATGAAGCATAGAATGGCTCATCAATAACAAAACAATTAGGCCTCTGGGCAAATGCATACATCAATGCCGTACTAATGTTTCTAGGACCAGAGATAGCGTGAATTATTTTAGGCTCGTACATACAACAATGATACAAAGCACAAACAGGATATAAATAAAATTATATGAATATCTAAAAAGATTCAATCTTAAGAAAACTACTCCACCCCAGGAGCATTTGGATATTGAGAAATATTGCAATCATCATTTACATTACCGCATCCCAAAAAAATAAAAATACAGGAGAGTATGATTTTAAGTATTTCGTTTCTATTGTAATCCATATTTTCTAGCGGTAACATTGAAAATGTTAACCAAAAAATTAAATTTAATTGCTTGGTAAGCAGTATTATGTTCTGGGATTAAACCAACTCACTTAAAGTCATTGGAACTTCCATTAAAAGGATTTTAGTCCCCTTAGATGCAGATATATTTATATTCTGAATGTTCCAGATGCCAAATCCATCTCTCTTTTCTAACACCTCTTTTCCTGCTTCAGCTTGGCCTTCAATGATGAAAATATATATACCATTAGAGGCTAAATTTAAATTGTAATTAACTTCTTTATCGATATCAAATTCAGCCATACTAAACCATGAATTTTGATGAATCCATACACCCTGGTCATTTTGATTAGGAGATAAAATCTGATAAAATTCATTTTTAACCTCAATATCCTCGAGGGAAATTTGATCATAACGAGGAGTTACATTCTTCTTGTTTGGAAACAGCCAAATTTGCAATACTTTCACTGCGTGATCCTCATTTGAATTAAATTCACTGTGAGTTATGCCTGTCCCTGCGCTCATTACTTGGACATCTCCGTTTTTAATAATCGTTCCATTGCCCATATTATCTTTATGAGCCAAGGCCCCTTCCAGGGGTATTGTTATAATCTCCATATTATCATGTGGGTGCGTTCCAAATCCCTTCCCCCCAGCGATAGAGTCATCATTTAATACTCTAAGAACACCAAAATGCATTCTATTTGGATTATGATAATTAGCAAAGCTAAATGTATGGTTAACCTTTAACCATCCGTGGTCTTGGCTCCCACGTGTATTTGCTTTATGTAAAACAGAAGAGTCGCTCATTTTTTTAATATTTAGAATGTGATTAAATCTTAAACAATTTTATTCTTTTTTTGTCGAACATGAATTTTTAAAAGTCTTTTTGATTCTTTTTTTACCATATCATTTTTCCTAAGCTCCCAAAGTTGTTTTTTCACTTGAGTAGTGGATAATTCATATGAAATTATGGGTGATCTGTATATCTCAGGAATACTATTATCTATCAAATCAATATCGGTAAGCTTCCATGGTTCATGGATCAATGCACTATTAATTTTTGATAATTCTGGAACCCATTTCCTTATGAAATTCCCATCTAAATCTTTCTCCTTTGATTGTTTCACAGGATTATATACTCTGATCGCATTTATCCCAGTTACCCCAGCTTGCATTTGAAATTGAGGATAATGAATACCTGGCTCATAATCCAGAAATAGTTGAGCTAAATGATAAACTCCTCGGCGCCAATCTTGCTCCAGATAGTGACATAAAAAAGAAACTAACATAGCACGCATTCTGAAATTAAGCCATCCATTATCAATTAAACAGCGCATACATGCATCAACTAATGGAAATCCTGTTTGCCCTTTTTTCCATTGATCCAGTAAAAAATCGTTATTCGGGTAACTCATTTGCTCATACCCATTATTAATACAAATTTCTTCATAGGAACAATCCACTTCAAACTTTTGAATAAAATGTGAACGCCATTTTAATCTCGTAATAAAGGAATCAAAATTTCTCTTATTCATTTGATATTCTTGAGCCTTTTTGACACGCTGAAAAATTTGTTTTGAGGTAATGTTTCCCCAAGAGAGGTATGTAGAAATTCTACCACAAGAATATCGGCTTTTTTCTGGTTTAGATATGTTCTTATTATATTCTTTCACCCGACTTTGGATAAAAGAGTCCAAATATCTCCATGCATATTGCTCCCCTGCTGGTTGAAATTGGCTAGGATAAGATTTCAAAAATGGAAACTTTTCGATATTAAAATCAAATGGAGTTATATCTAGATTAAATTCATTTTTAGTGAATTCATTAAAAATTATTTTAGAATTAGCATATTCAAACCAAAGCTTATCCCAACCTTTTCTATTGGTGATTCCCCTCTTAACTGATTGATTTTCGAACTCTTTCCACTTGATAGATTTCTCTTGAAATAATTTTGCAATTTTTTGATCCCTGTCCCAACTACTTTTTATTCCACTTTCTTGATAAGAAAAAACTGTGTCTACCTTGTGTTTTTCTGATAAGTACTCATAAAAAACATCTCCATCCGCGTGAAAAACATGAACTTTTCTATTAAATAATATCAGGCTTTTATTCATTTCACTAATCGAATTATAAATGAAATGCTGATGTCTTGAGCTGTAATCAGGATAGTCAATCTGTTTTGGCTCGAACAGATAAACAACTATATAGTCAATACCTAATTTTTCCGCCTGATAAAGACTCGCATGATCACTAGTGCGCAGATCTCTTTTCAACCAGACAACATTTAAACTTTTTTTCGTGTCAGACATTTTCAATTATAATAAGCGCAAAAACCTATAAAAGTTTAATCTCATTGACATAAAAAACCCGCTTTAAAAAGCGGGTTTTTCTGTGGGCAATACAGGATTCGAACCTGTGACCCCCGCCCTGTCAAGGCGATGCTCTAAACCAACTGAGCTAATTGCCCGAGGGATGCAAATGTACATTTAAACGCAGACATGATACAACACGTAGTTTAGCACTTAAATATGTGTTTGAAAGATCTAATCTTGTAAAAGAATTAATATTCTGTTCGCTCAATTTTTCTTGCCCTGCGGTATATATTTTCCCGAATATTAAACCAGAATAAATTATAATCCGCCCTATGGTAATCCTCCCAAATAAAGAACCAACCCACAGGGCCTTTAAGTTTTTGAATTCTTAATAATCCGTCATCAATTTTAGAGACTAAGCCCCTGCGTAAAATCCTCTTGCCATTTGGATACATCGCCCCTTTATGAAGTCTACGCTTCGCAGCAGTGGTATTTGAGCTCCACGTCAGAGGGTTTACCACACCAATATGATCACCATATGGTTTACGCTTAAAATCTTTACCACAACTCCTCCAAGACATCCAGCAATTTATATCCGTAGGATCATCACAAATTGGTAAATCACCCATCTCTTCAATTCCGACCCACCCACCAACAAGAAAGGCTACTAGCATTCTATTTCTAAGCTCACGATTTACCATTAAGTACTCTTTAATCAACCGCTTCAAATGTCCAGTACCTTGACTATGGCCCGCAACGATAAATGACCCTTCTGGATTTTCTCTCAAGAAAAACTTAAAAGCACGAAAAACATCATTGTAAGCAGTATCATATGCAGTTTTAGCATTTTTTTGCTCTACAGGAGATGTTTGGACATATCCTTCATATATCATCTGCCGATAATGAGGCGCCCATATGGGTCCTAAATCATTAAATACAGCGGCCTGAAAAGCTAAAGGAAGTCTATTGTCATTTCGGTATGACGCATCAAATATGTCAGCGTTCCATGTTTTTCCTTCAAAATAAATAGTGGGGTAAACAAAAAATGTTGGTATCGAGCCCCGAAGATCACCGTAATACTCTCTATTTTCCTTGTCAATTCGCTCACTACTTTTATATATAATGTCACTAGGATCTTCGATTTTAGGGTGTGAGGCCCAAGAAGAAATTTTTGAATAGTCAGGAGAAGAAGGCATAGGCTCAAGTTCTATTTTACTTTGCCCCAGCAAAAAATAATGCGAAACAAAAACCAGGAAAAATATAAGATTCTTAGTCATTACAATGAGATACCTTTATAAAGCTACTTCAATTTTCCACATGGACTTTACATGACCAATGTGGTGCTCGCCATGCCACGCAAAATATTGTAGGACCTCTGATAATGGAACTCCTCGATCAAGCTCGGGATGGAAATACATCTTTTCGAAATCTTTTTTATCCAAAGAATCCCAAAATCGATTCCAGCGATAATGAACGCCGTGTAAAATATCCATCGAAGCCCCAATATTAACATCTCCCGCGTCCTCTAATAGAGCCCATACCTTTTCATCATAAGGTTTTACATTAGGAAGATTCTCAGTGTATGCCATTTTACATCTCGCGTATGAATTTAAATGACTATCGGCCAAATGATGAATCACTTGATTGCGAGTCCAACCCTCAGGTCTGTAAGGTGATTGAAGAAGTTCATCTTCAGTATTATCGATTGCTAACTGTAATTTATTTGGCATGTCTGAGAGCGAGATTAGACATGAATCAATATCTGCATCAGAAATTTCTGATTTTAATAAAAATCTACCAATAGGAAATCTTAGTTTTTCTAAATCCATAGATGATTTAATCTTTATCAAAGCTAATTATAGGACAGTTAAAAATGTAATAAAAGATCAATATAACTCAATCTATTTGTTGGGAAGTAATCCTCTCGGCCATCATAGCTCCAATTATAGCTATCGTAAATATTTTTTCATAATAGCTGAGTTTGACTGTGTATTTTTTAGATGCGATTAGATGCGATCTGATAAAGGGAATTTTGTTTTGCTTAAAAAAACTGAATTTTAAAAAATAAAATTACAAAATTTTTGGAACTGAAACAATCCCAAGTCAATTACAGTCGATTCAGCATCGGGTTTTTCATGAAAAAACCCCGCCATTATATGACGGGGTTTTTGTGGGCCCGGAGGGATTTGAACCCCCGACCAAGGGATTATGAGTCCCCTGCTCTAACCACTGAGCTACGGGCCCTAAAATCTTAAACAGATTTAAGGATTGCAAAAGTAAGATATAGAAGTCAACTAGACTAGCTCTGGATAATCAAAAGATTAATTCAAATCCACCATAAAGAAGAAATAACCATAACAGACCTTTTAAAAGAAAAAATGTAAATAAACCAATGGCTACAGGTTTGCCGGATTTTTTAACAAGTCCGGACCATCCCTCTTCTTTTAATACCGCGCGGTAAACTTTTAATTGCTTCATTCGTTGACAAAAGTATAATCTTTGAGATTATAGTAATACCCTAAAAAGAAAAAATTTATTCAAAAAATAAACTATCCTTAAATTTTATTATATCAGATATAGATTAAATTTGAAGACTTTTTAAGAAAAAAGACAATGCCAGAATTAAAAGAAAATACCCCAATAAGATTTACTGAGATTTTTGATGGAATTGATCTTTTAGTTATTGGAAAACGTGCGTTTTCTGCTCCAATAGAAATTGAGCTGAAAGCAAACGATATTTTTCTTCTCTTTGGAATGGATGGTGAGATCACTTTTCAGTTTGGACCTATGTATATGCGGCCTTTGCCTGATGGCCAGAGTTTTTTCATCTACAATCCCGATAGCACCTTAATTGCCCAAGCAAGCTTTCCCAAGGAGCATCGCTTGACATGCATTAAAATTTCACTGAGTCGAATGCACTCCCTTTTTATTCGAGACGAACCGGATAATATTGAACTACCATTCCTGGGCAGCGCCCCGTTAAATCGACCTATTTATGATCAGAAATCTGTCGATTCAAATATGCGGATCTTGCTCGAACAACTTTTTCATAATCGCCTCAGTCCTAACGCTCAAAGAGTTGCGCATCTAGGGCAAATCATGGAAATACTGGGGCTTTATTTTCATAGTTCCGAACCCAATTTAGTTGCCTGTCCATTTCTAAAAGATGAAGACACGGTTCAAAAAATTCATCAGGCAAAATCAATAATGATGAATGACTGGAAAAATCCACCTACAATAAAGCAGCTATCAGAACAGACTGGATTAAACCAATACAGACTTAAAGCTGGATTCAAAGAAGTTTACGGAACGACAGTTTATGGGTATGCTATGGATACAAGACTTAATCATGCAAGACGGATGCTAAATCAAGGAGTTCAATCAGTAAACGATGTTGCTTTTAATATTGGGTATGCAAATCCGAGCCATTTCATTGCAGCTTTCAAAAAAAAGTATGGTACAACACCAAGGAAGTATCGTATCTCACAATAATTATTCTATTACTCTATCTTCATTACTATGAAAAATCGACAAATACTCTTTTCTTTTCTCTTCCTAATTCCATATTTGATTTCAGCCCAAATAGAAAACAAAGTACTCGAAGGGATGTCGTTTCGAAATATTGGTCCAGCAGGAATGTCTGGAAGAATTACTTCAATTGACGTAGACCCTGGCAATCCTGATATAATATATGCTGGAAGTGCCTCTGGGGGTTTGTGGCGCAGCACCAATGCAGGGCAAAGCTGGAATTCTATCTGGGATGATCAACCTACAGCAGGAATTGGAGTGGTCAAGTTAGACCCTAACAATTCTGATGTTATATGGGTGGGAACGGGAGAAGGAAACCCGAGAAACTCACAATCCAGCGGTGCGGGATTATTCAAAAGTATTGACGGAGGAAAAAGTTTTGAATTGGTAGGTCTAGAGAAAACTAAGCATATTCATAAAATAGTGATCGACCCAAGGAACTCTGATATTGTCTATATCGCTGCATTTGGTGTTGCATGGGGAGACACCAAAGAACGAGGGGTTTATAAGACGATCGACGGAGGTAAGACATGGAAAAAAATCCTTTATAATAATGACCGAACGGGAGCTGCCGATCTAATAATTGATCCAGCAAATCCAAATAAACTGTTCTGTGCGATGTGGGAATATCGAAGATGGCCTTGGTATTTTAAAAGTGGAGGAGAAGGATCAGGACTGTACATGACTTTAGATGCAGGAGAGAACTGGAAAAAAATAACGGACAAGGATGGTTTACCCAAAGGGGAATTAGGACGTATCGGCATCGCCGTTGCTCAAAGCAATTCAAAAACAGTTTATGCCTTGGTGGAAAACAAGGAAAAAAATGGCTTGTACAAAAGCACCGATGGTGGGTTCAAATGGAAGATGGTTAGTGAAGATGAAAATATTGGAAACCGACCATTCTACTACTCTGACCTGCATGTAGATCCATTTAATGAAAATACCATCTACTCATTGTGGAGCATTATGACTCGGAGTGATGATGGTGGAAAATCTTGGCGTGTAATAGCCCCTTATTATAAAGTACATCCGGATCATCAAGCGCTTTGGATGGACCCCAAGCGTCCCGGACATATGATTGAAGGAAATGATGGCGGAATGAATATAACCTGGGACGGTGGATCTTCATGGCGTTTCATAGAAAACCTTCCCGTAGCACAATTTTATCATATCAACGTAGATAATCAAAAACCTTACAATGTATATGGTGGAATGCAAGACAATGGCAGCTGGAAGGGCCCTGCATATTCTTGGATAGGTACCGGCATAGGAAATAGTGAATGGCAAGAGTTATATTTTGGAGATGGATTTGATGTGGTGCCTCACCCTAGCAATCCCCGTATTGTCTATGCCATGGCCCAAGAAGGGTATTTAGGCAGAGTAGACACCCGTACAGGAGGCGTTGAGCTTATAAAACCTGTACACCCTAAGGGCAATAATTTACGTTGGCATTGGAATGCACCAATTGCTCAAGACCCGTATAATGAAGATGCAATTTATTATGGATCTCAATTCTTGCATTACAGCGAAGACCAAGGACGGAATTGGAAGATTATATCCCCAGATTTAACAACAAATAATCCAGAAAAGCAGAAAGCATTAGAGTCCGGTGGCTTGACACCTGATGTAACAGGCGCAGAAAACCACACCTGCATTATCAGTGTCGCTCCATCACCAAAAAAAGAAGGTGTTATCTGGGTTGGTACCGATGACGGTAATATTCAAATTTCTAAAGACTTTGGAAAAACATGGGCCAATACGAGTGCAAAAATCAAAGGATTTCCTGAAGGTGGATGGGTAGCTCAGATTCAAGCATCCAAGCACAATGAGGCAGAGGCATTTGCCGTAGTAAACAATTATCGTCAGAATGATTGGACCCCTTATCTGTTTCACACAAAAAATTATGGGAAAACATGGGAAAATCTATTGAGGAAATCCTCCTTAAATGGACATTGCTTAAGTATGATTCAGGATCCCGAAGTAGAAGAGTTACTCTATCTAGGGACAGAGACTGGATTATGGATAAGCCCCGATTATGGGGAGAATTGGCAGAAATGGACTGGCTTGCCCACAATGCCAGTTCAAGATATGGCTATTCAAGAGCGCGAGTCGGATCTTATTCTAGGAACTTTTGGCCGTGCTGCCTGGGTATTAGATGATCTAAGACCATTAAGAGCAATAGCAAATGGGAATGCCCAAGGGAAAACTCTTAAAGCATTTCAAAGTCCTGAGGCAGTTCATGCTCAGTTTATGGTAAGCGATGGAATAAGGTTTCAAGGAGACGCTGCCTTTAAAGGGGAAAATCGATCTACAGGAGCGAGAATGCGCATTTACCTGGACAACCTTCCAGAGAAGGTAAAAAATCCATTGAAAATTGATATTTATGATTCATCTGGATCTCTAATAAGACACATCGAGCGTAAAATAGACTCCTCCGATGCTGGAATCTATTCATTTGTTTGGGATATGTGTGAACGAGGAGTTCGTGGGCCACAATTTAAGAAAATAAGTGAGAAAAGGAAAAAGAACGACCCTCGTGGAGCATCCGTCAAACCAGGAATGTATAAAGTGGTATTTAACTTCAAGGAGGATTCAGATTCTACAATGATTAATGTAATCAATGATCCAAGAACAATCATTGACGACGCTGAGTGGGATGCTGAATTAACATTCAGAAGGAGTCTTCATGAACCTACAAAAAAATTAGCAGACGCGGTAACAAGACTCTATGAGGTAAAAGAATCTATTGAAGTTTTTGAGAAATTATTGAAGCTCAGAACCGAGGAGGACAGTACGCTCTTTAAGAATCGTTTGAAGGATATCAAAGAATTTAAAAAGAAAATTGAAAAAGAGCGCATAGCTCTATTTGGGAAAGATGATATCAAAAGAGGGTATTTTGAGCAGCCAGAAGCATGGACATATACCAACGGTCAATTTAGGTCCTATTTATGGCAAATGAGTGGCAAGCCAACAACAAATATCATGGCGATTCATGATCTATGGTTAGCAAAAACTAAAGCCGCCACAAATAGTGTTCAGAACTTGCTGGATAATGATTGGTTAAGTTTATCAGAGGAGCTTAAAGCTGAATTACCTCCAAATATATTTCCAAGATAAGTATATGCTCATAATATTATAAGAGCATACTTTATATTTTAATCAATTGATTGACAGAGCTCTATCAAAGTTCCACCTGTGCTTTTTGGATGCAAAAAAGCGACCAACATATTGTCCGCACCGACAATAGGTTCATTGTCTAATAATAAAAACCCTGCTTCCGATAGACGTTTCATTTCATGAGATATATCGGAAACTAAATAAGCAATGTGATGCATGCCCTCTCCCCTTTTGGCTATGTATTTAGCGATGGCAGAATCCGAACTCGTTGCCTGAAGTAATTCAATTTTATTGTCTCCAACCTTAAAAAAAGAGGTGATGACAGCCTGGCTATATACTTGCTCACGTTTGTAGGGTTTTGAATTTAATATTTTAGAATACAAAATCTCTGCTGAAGCTATATCGCTTACAGCTATTCCAATATGTTCAATTCTTTCAAATGCGCTTATCATATACCGGGAATTAATCTACAAAAGATTGAGTCTTTACAAGCTGTGAATAAAGGCCTGATTTTAATATCAATTCAGAATGACTTCCAGACTCTATTAATCTTCCTTGGTTAACAACTAAAATACGATCAGCTTTCTGAACAGTTGCTAACCTATGCGCCACTACAATGGTCGTGCGATTTGCAGAAGCCGCATCTAGAGCTTTTTGAATTCGTGATTCGTTTTCAGTATCCAATGCACTAGTTGCCTCGTCCAATAACAAAACATTAGAACCTCTATATATTGCTCGAGCCAATGCTATTCTTTGCCTCTGGCCTCCAGACAAAGATGACCCACCCTCTTTTAGCACACAATCAAAGCCATCAGGCAAATCATCGATAAAGCTTTTAGCCTGAGAAGAGATTGCAGCCTCAACAACTCTATTTTTATCAGGATTAGGATCCCCTAAAGAGATGTTCTCCCTAACGGTAGTATGAAAAATAATAGAGTCTTGAGTAACTAAAGAGAAAATGGAACGGACCTCATGCATTGGCCATGATGGCTCCTGTTGATGCCAAACTGGAATACCATTTAACCGGACACTACCAGAGGATGGGTCAATTGCTCGAATCAATAAATTGATTAAGCTGGTTTTACCTCCACCTGACGGGCCAACGATAGCAACTGTCTCTCCTCTATTTATTCTTGCTGAAAAATTTTCTAAGGCAAAATTATTGGCGTCAGGATATTTTAAGCTTACCGCGTCCCACTCAATTGAGTCAATTCCGTTTTTCAGACTTTGACCTTTAACAATATTATTTGGATCCTTTATATCTTCCTCTTTGTCTAGTATCTCAAACAATCTTTCTGCTGCAGCACTTCCTTTTTGAACGTTATATAGCCCATTTGAAATCGACTTAAAGGAAGGGATCAATTGATAAAAGAATAGAGCAAAACCTATTAAAGCAGCGCCAGTCATACCATGACCTGCAAGAGACTGAGCACCCCCATATAGTAAGATTAGCAAAAGGGTAGATATGCCAATTATCTCGCTAATTGGGCTAGCCAAATCACGACGGCGAAACACACTAATTTGAGTATTCTCAGCCTGATTGTTATGGTTTTCAAAGTGACGCCGCTGGCGACTTTCAGCTTGATAAGCCTGGATAACTCTTAGGCCAGAGATACTTTCATCTAAAGCACTCAACACCATCCCCAATTTGCTCTGTGCCAGGTTGGACTTTCTTTTTAATTTCTTACTCACCAATTGAAGCAAGAAAGCTGCGATTGAAGCAATGACAAGAACAAAAATTGTCAAAGAGAAACTCATTGAAAATAATATGACCAATGAACCAATAATAACCAGGGGTTCACGCACTATGATTTCCAGTCCAGCAAGAACAGCATATTCAATCTCAGTGACATCAGATGACGCTCTAGCTAAAAGGTCCCCTTTCCTGTTTTCAGATAATTTACCCGGCGATATTTTTAAAATCTTATGATGTAATGCTTGTCTCAATTTGGCAGTAATCCCTCCACGTAAACTTGCCATTTGCCAAAGCGCTGCATATCTAAAAATATTTTTGGCGAGAAAAAGCCCAAATGAAATGAAACATGCACGCCATAAAATTCCAAATGAGCCGTAAGTCAAAATACCTTGGTTAACGATATTATTGATATAATCTTGAAGGCCTGTTAATTGATTTGATCCATCTTGAGTTAATTCAAATTGAGATCCATTATTAAGAATTATGTCCATAACTGGAATAATCATGCCTATACCTGCCAATTGAAATAAGGTATAAACAACATAAAAAAGAACGGCAGCCCAGGCTGCAGCACTATAATTTTTACCAAAACCGAGTATTCGATAAAAAGAATCCATTTGACGAAAGTACGACTGACCTGGATTCGGCTAGCAATGAACGTACTTCGTACTTTTACCAAATGGAAAGCAAACGTCAAAAAAAGATAGCCAGTGTTCTGCAACGTGACCTAGCAGAAATATTTAGAAGACAAGCAGCTAGTCACTTTCCGGGAACGCTAATCACTGTCAGTAAAGTGAGAGTAAGTCCAGACCTGGGATTAGTACGAAGTTATCTTAGTGTTTTTCCGATAGAAAAATCAGATGATGTGCTAAAATTCGTAAAAGAAAACACATCAAAATTAAGAGCTGATTTAGCAAAACAAGTCAGAAATCAATTGCGAATCATTCCCACTTTATATTATCACCTAGATGACTCAATGGAGTACGAGGCTAATATTGATAAAATCCTTCGTGAAGGCGGAGAGAATCCTATTATTTGATATCGGATGAATTCTTCCCACCCTGCTAAACTCGGCTGGCGCTACCTGCTTGGAAGGCGATTATCGAATGGGGTCACAAGAGCAGCAGCCGCTGGAATTTGCGTGGGGACCGCAGCAATGATTATTGTCTTGTCTGCATTCAATGGACTTGAAAGTTTGGTAAAATCATCATTTGAAGAAATTCACCCTATTGCCGAAATATTTTCAAAAGAAGAAGGACGTTTTGACCCTGACAGTGTTCTTATTTCAAAATTAAATTCAACTAATTATAATTGGTTTCCAATTCTTGAGCAAAAAGCAGTTATCAGGTTAAATGAAAAAGAACTGCTTGTAGATGTAATTGGCCTACCGGCCAACCACTTAAAATCCTTTGTTTGGCTGGACTCACTAACCTCTGAGCTGACCACAAAGGCGACCCCAAAATCTATATGGCTTGGCTCTGGAGTTGCGAGAAACCTGGGGCTCATAGAGTTAAATGGTTTAAATTCTATTGAATTATTATGGCCCAGAAATAAAGGGAGGTTATCACTTAATTTCAGCAGAACATTTTTCAGAGAAGTATTATCTCCTCAAGCAATATTTCGTACAAATTCAAAAATTGATAGCAAACATATTCTTGTCTCTTTGAGCAGCCTAAGCCGATGGGGTCAGGATCAAAGGTGGTCATCAATTCAAATATGGGAACTTCCAGAAAAAATAAATTCTTTAAATACCCTGCATGAGGAAATTAATCAAGTTTTAGAGAATTCTGCATTTGAAATGAGAACGCCTGAAGATCAAGAAGCTGCAATATTTAGAGTCATGAAAAGCGAAGGGCTAATAACCTCAGCAATATTGGCATTCATAGTCCTTTTAGCTTCTCTGGGACTATATTCATCAACAATATTATCAGGAATGGAACGGGAGCCTCAATCAGCTATCCTCTCGGCGCTTGGATTATCTGAAAAGAAAATTCGGCAAAGCTTTTTTTGGTCAGGAACATGGGTAAGTGTTGTGGGGTCAATGATAGGATTGATTTTTGGCGGCCTTGCTATTTGGGCACAAACTGTTTTTGGGTTAATCCCACTAGGGGATGGATACATAGTTGATGCTTATCCTGTTGAATTCTCATTTTTGCAAAGCATACAAGTTTGTGTTTATGTAATACTTATTGGAATGGTACTGAGCTTTTTTGCATCTCAAAAAATTTCTGTAAGCACATTGAGACTTAGAGAGAAAGCTTGATCAATTAGATAGCAAAAGCTGGGGCGTAATCACTTAATATTTCATCAAACGTGACCATCAGCTCCTCAACTTGATTTGATGTAACTAATCGCATTCGATAATCTTTAAAATTTGGGAAGTCTCTAAAATAATTAGCATAGTGTCTTCGTGTTTCAACTATTGCTAGTGATTCGCCCTTCCAATGAACAGCTAATTTTAAGTGCTCCCTTGCAGCGTCTACCCGATCTAACAAAGAAGGAGAGCCAAGGTGATCCCCTGTCTTCATAAAATGTTTTATCTCATTGAATACCCATGGATATCCGATTGCAGCACGACCAATCATGACGCCGTCAACACCGTATCTATCGCGGACTTTTAATACTTTTTCCGCACTATCTATATCACCATTACCAAAAACAGGGATATGCATGCGTGGATTGTTTTTCACATCTCCAATAAGCGACCAATCCGCTTCTCCCTTATACATTTGCTTTCTAGTCCTGCCGTGAATACTAATAGCTTGAATACCCACATCCTGAAGTCTCTCTGCAACCTCAACAATATATTTTGTATCGGAATCCCAACCCAATCTGGTCTTGACTGTTACCGGTTTATCCACTGATTTTACTATCTCAGCAGTCATACTAACCATTTTCGGTATGTCTTGGAGTATTCCGGCACCGGCTCCTTTGCATGCCACCTTTTTCACAGGGCAACCGTAATTAATATCAATAATATCAGGATTGACCTTTTCGCATATTGCAGCAGCCTCTTTCATGCTTTGTATCTCAGCACCAAATATTTGAATTCCTACAGGTCTTTCATATTCAAAAATATCTAGCTTCTGAACTGATTTTGAAGCATCACGGATAAGACCCTCTGACGAAATGAATTCTGTGTACATGAGGTCAGCACCATGTTTTTTACACAAAGCGCGAAAGGGAGGGTCACTCACATCTTCCATAGGCGCAAGTAAAAGTGGAAATTCTCCTAACTCAATGTCAGCTATCCGAATCATTATTCCGATTTTTGGCAAAAATACCTCTTTCCTATGAATGCCAACAATGCGAGACGCGAAGCCCTTATATTTTTTTTGGTAGTTATTTCTGGCGCATTAGCTGCTATGTTTTTTGCGCCAAGCGCTTTGAAGCTATTTGGGTTTGCCAATATGCAAATTCAAGATATACTTGCCCGACCAGAAGAAAGTGCGGGAAGAGCTCTATTGTTATACCAAGCCATAGGAGCTACTCTAATGTTTCTTATCCCTGGGCTATTTATAGTCAATAGGTGGAAGCAGAATGGCAATATCCAACAACTTCCAAAACAAAAATGGGGAATAGTCCAAACGGTATTAGCATTAGCATTACTCCCATTACTATTGCCCTTTATGGACTGGATATCGACTTTATGGAGTGATTGGGGACATCAATCAACAGCAGTAAAGGAGCTATTTGATCAATATGATGCAAATTCTGTTTTAATTGAAAAAATGATATTCTTTAATTCTTTAGGGGATCGTCTTTTTTCAATATTTGTTTTTGTCTTTTTAGCCGCTACCGCAGAGGAGATATTTTTTCGGGGAGCGATACAAAGGATCCTTCACAACAATTTAAAACCATATCAAGCAATACTGCTGGGAGCCGCAGCTTTTGCAATAGGGCATATGAATTTAGTACAACTCCCATTTTTAGTTGTAGCTGGAACATCGTTAGGATTCATATATTGGATATCAGGAAGACTATGGGTGTCAATTAGCGCACATGTCCTTCACAATGGACTCACCTATTTTTGGACAGTTTCATATGGCCCAGGCTCCTATGGAGAGCTTTCACAGCAACCATCAAGCAATTGGCAAATACTGATCTTTACGGCCATAGCAGCAACTATAGTGATTCGATTAATCCAAATGCGCAAAAGCGAAATATGAACTCTACTCTAGTAAGTCTTATATAATTCCTCTGGTGAGGCTGCAGGATTAGTGGAATAACTAATCTTCAAAGCTTGAGCTTTTCTTAATTCTTGCTTTAAGTCCGAAATTAAACCCATTTTAACATCGATATCTGCTTTAATCGAAACCGTGAACTTGGGCCTTTCTGCTTCGTTTATCTCCTCCCGCTTTAAAATGACAAACGATTGAATATCTCCAATGTTGCCAAGCTGATCATCAAGTTGAATCCTTGGCTCTGAACCATAAATCTCTGGGTTTTTCGGTGACCCCATATAGATATAAGTCGTTAAATCTTTACGATCTAACTTCTGCATTTCCGTTGCTTTCGGCTTCTTTAATCGAACCAATAAAGTGACTTCCCGCATAGTTGTAGTTACCATGAAAAAAAATAATAACATAAATACGATATCTGGCAATGAAGCTGTTGATACCGGCGGAGTCTCTTTTGATTTTTTCTTACGAATTAATGCCATTACTTCCCAACACTTACAGGTTCCGCCTCGGAAATAAATTGAGGATATATTCCAACAATCACAGATCGATCTTCCTCATTTAGAGTAGGGAAAGATCGGCCATATTTTCTTTCGGACAATTCGTTTCGCAGCTCTGAGTAGGCACCAAGAATTTCATTTCGAACTTTGACAAACATCTGATAGCTAGTACCACGATCATTTTGAAGAGAAATTACAGCCTTTAGCGGGTTGTCGGAACTTGATGGGTTTCTTAATCCATTACAGTCACGGCATGTCCCATCTCCATTATTATTAATAAAGTCTTTCGCAGAAACCCTTAATTGATCTATCGATAAATAATCATCCTCAACTAACAATTGATCATTTGAATTGACCAAAACAATAAAAATATTCTTTTCTTTTTTTATATTATCCTCAGGTGGCGGTTCATCACTCCAAGGAGCAAGCTTTACCATTAATCCCTTATCGACATCCATGGTTGTTGTTACCAAGAAAAATATCAAAAGCAAGAAAGCAATGTCAGCCATTGATCCTGCATTTATTTCTGGAGTTGAACGTTTTTTTCTGCCCATTTTGGCACGAATTATTTACGAATTCGAGATAGAGAGGAATATATAACCGATGCGATTGCTAAGGCAAAAGCAATATAAAATGCGTTTAATCCCGTTGCAACCCACTTTGTAGTAGACTCATCAACGTTATCATAAATCATGTAATCAGAACCGTCAGCAAAAATATAGCTCGCGATAAAAATGAATAATAGCCCTCCAATTCCTATTGCAGCTCCACGTAAACCTTTTGGATTTATTATCATTCCATTTACCGAACTCGCAATTGCTAGAATGGTAGCAGAAATTATCAAAATTATCGTGACTACAATAGCTGTATAAATAAGACCATCACTTGGAGAAAACCAGATACCTAAGGTCGGTATTCCACCAGCTAATCCGGCTAAGCCAGCAACTCCTAAAGCTATTAATCGAGAATTCTTCATAGCAGGTAATTAATTTACTTCTTCTTTGCTTTATAATCAGCTACCATATCTAAAAAGTGGATCGATGCGTCTTCCATCTTATTCACAATATTATCCATCATTGCAATAATAAGGTTGTAAAAAACTTGAAGAATCATTGCAACAATTAAACCAAATACAGTCGTTAACAGGGCAACTTTAATACCACCAGCAACCAGTGAAGGCGATATATCACCAGCAGCCTCAATCGCATCAAAAGCGCCAATCATACCAATTACCGTTCCCATGAAACCTAACATTGGAGCCAATGCTATAAAGAGAGAGATCCATGATATATTTCTTTCAAGTTTTCCATTTTCAACAGACCCAACAGAAACGATAGCTTTATCAACCATGTCAATTCCTTCATCCATTTTGTCGAGCCCTTCATAAAAAATTGTAGCAACAGGACCTGTTACATTCTTACAAACTTCTTTTGCAGCATCAACACCTTCATTGTTTAATGCTGTTTCTACATCCATTAATAATTTGTCATTATTAGTTGTCGACAATGCTAGGTATATTATTCTCTCTATTACTAGAGCCAAACCCAAAATCAAAGCAAGGAGAACGAAGGACATGAAGAAAGGACCTCCATTGATGAAGTATTTCTTCAAAACCTGAGTAAAACTTGGATCTTCCGGCATTGTAGCTTCCTCAACGATGGTTTCATCACTTGCTTCTGCAACAACATTCGAGTCAGCCGCAACAGCGGTTGAGTCAACTGCGGCAACCGCATTTGAGTCATCAAGACTTAATTCTGTCGAGATTGGCAAAGTATCTGTTGATTCTTGAGCAACAGCTTGGGAGGTAGATAAGACTCCAAAAATTAGGAGAAAAGTGAGAACCTTTTTCATGGGTTTCAAACTAAATTAGTTAAACGTTTAATTTCTTGAGATGCACAAAAGTAATATAATCCTATGTTCATCACAAACCAGTTATTAAAACTTGTCAAACATCATGCCGATATTATTCTAAAAATTAGAATACTCTAGTTAAAATTAGGTGTGTTTTTAAAAATCTGATTTAATTTTTATAAGTAGCATTAAATAAAGCATCAGACTGCCAATCCTCAGTCAATTCAATAGCGTTCAAAGCATCCTTAGCGCTACTGACCACTGTCCAAAGAGATCTGTGCTCGGGGCGCATAAAGTTTTCTTGAACCATCTTCTCGAGCATTTCTAGCTGAGGATCATAAAACCCATCCTGATTAACAATAATAATTGGCTTAAGATACTGACCGAGCCTTTTTAAAGTTATCGCTTCTAATAACTCCTCTAAAGTTCCGCAACCTCCTGGAAGAGCAATTAATCCCTCAGTATCTTTTAATAATAGCTGTTTGCGCTCAGACATCGTTTCCACAAAAATAAAATCATCAACTAGAGGGTGATTCAATTCTATATTTTTTAGGAAATAAGGCATAACCCCTTGAACTTGGCCTCCATTTTGAATAACCTTTGAGGCGATATGCCCCATCAAACCTGTTTTCCCCCCTCCAAAAACTAGTTTCACCTCTTTTCCGACAAATTCTTTAGCTAATTCTGCAGCCTGGTCCAAATATCGTTGATCAGTTTTTGCCGAAGATGCGCAGTAGACTGCAATTCTCGATCCTTTGAGATTTTTTGTTTTCAAACTATGCAGGTTTAGTTCTTTTGACGAATCTGATCTAAGAGCTTACCCACCTCTTCAGCTTCAGCTCTCTTTAAATCTGAAGCAGCGCGATCAACAGTTGATAAATCATATGCCTGTTTTAGCAACTCTTTATACTGTACTGCTAATTTTTCTTCTTCCGTTTTTCCTTTTAACCATCCAAACATATCTACAAATTTAACCTGATAAATGTGATATGGTTCACAATTTAAAAAGCTTATTAATCTAAAATTTTATTACTGGTCAATGCTTCCCATAACTCGTTTCATGAATTCAGCGGAAGCCTCTTTGGCATTTTTTTTTCCATTACTATTCCGCATTATCCCAATAACTTCCACAGCCCCCAAGGTATTCGAGATTAACTCCCCGATTACTTCAAGCTCCTTATCTTTTAATGTTGGCACCTCTGCTAAAGCTTCGAGGACTTCCAATGTTTCTAAAAGGTAATCCTCGTCAAATCTTTCAGAAAGGGTTTTAATTAGAGGTAATTTCATCTACGAATTCTTTGAGAATTTCCATCTTATTTGTTTGAACCTGATTAATCAATTCTCCTTTTCTAAAAGCAGCGAACGTTGGTAAATTACTCACATTTGCATATTTTCTGGACCCCGGATATTTCTCAGCATCAACATAGTAAAAAGAAGTGCCTGAGTTTTCAGCAGCAAACTTTTTGAATTTGGGCTTCATGATGCGGCAATTGCCGCACCATCCAGCACCATATTGTACAATCACTTTCTCATTTTCAGATAAGAGATCACCAAGGTTATCTTCTTTTAACTCTTCCATGTTAATGCTAGTGCTTACTCAGATATGAAGCAACGCTTTCTCTGGATTCATTCATTGCATCCTTGCCTTCTTCCCAATTTGCAGGACAAACTTCACCATGCGTTTGGTGATGTGAATATCCATCTATTAGGCGCAAATACTCATCAACATTACGTCCTAAAGGCATCACATTAACTGATTCATGGAAGATGGTTCCCTCTTCATCGATCAGATATGTTGCACGATAAGTGACATTGTCACCTTCAATAGTATAATCTTCTTCAGTACCAACATACTGAGTATCCAAAATATCTAAAGTTTCAGCAAGCTGACGTGTAGAGTCAGCAAGCAATGAGAACGTTACTCCTTCAATACCGCCATTGTCCTTTGCCGTATTCAGCCATGCAAAATGAACCTCAGCGGTGTCACAACTAGCTCCAATAACAATTGTATTGCGCTTTTCAAACTCTTTTGCTTTGGCCTGAAATGCATGGATTTCTGTTGGACAAACAAATGTAAAATCCTTAGGATACCAAAAAAGAATAACCTTCTTATTGTTATTGATCGCCTCCTCTAATACATTCATTTTGAACGTGTCGCCCATATCATTCATCGCGTTAACAGATATATCAGGAAATTTTTTACCGACTTGACTCATTTAGTTTCTTTTTTTAGAATTGTAAATTATTTGACAAAGTTAAGCGTTAAAAATCATGCCAAAATAGACCATAAAATATTTCTTTTCATTGACTAATAACTCTACTTATGAAATATTATATTTTCAAGGATATGAAATCCCAAAAACAATAATAAACACAAGGCCATTAGGTCTCTTTATTTCTATGCGATCCAATTAACTT